>ENA-ORXM01001057-ORXM01001057.1-marine-metagenome-genome-assembly--contig:-NODE-1057-length-41010-cov-3.883566_pt1 | contig 41010 bp, 20 predicted proteins | sample MGYA00237867_ERZ511480 | MGnify/ENA primary metagenome ERZ511480 (study PRJEB26309, sample SAMN06266103) | marine metagenome | isolation source: Algal blade | place: United Kingdom:Sidmouth, United...
TTCCATTTCAAAGACCCCTACGGGTCCATTCCATAAAATGGTTTTTGATTTCAGGATAACATCTTTAAATGCCTCCAATGTTCTAGGGCCGGCATCCAGACCTTGCCATCCGTCCGGGATTTCGGCAACATCCATAACCTTGGTCTCGGCGTCGTTGGAGAAGGCATTAGCGGCCAGTACATCCACCGGAATATGTACTTCGACCCCTTTTTCCTTTGCCTGATGCAAGATATTCAAAGCAAGTTCCATTTTGTCATCCTCACATATTGAATCGCCTACTTTGCCCCCTTGCGCCTTGACGAAGGTGAAGGTCATTCCTCCTCCGATAATCAAATGGTCGACCTTATCCAAGATGTTTTCTATAATGGTAATCTTTGATGACACCTTTGCACCTCCCAAAATGGCAAGTACTGGCTTCTCACCTGTTCTCATGACCTTTTCGATAGCCTCTATTTCTTTGGCCAACAGGTATCCAAAACATTTTTTTTCAGGAAAAAATCTTGCAATTATAGTCGTCGAAGAATGTGCCCTATGCGCCGTGCCAAAAGCATCATTAATATATACATCACCTAACTTTGAAAGTTGTTCCGCAAAATTTTCATCCCCTTCTTCTTCCTCGGCATGAAAACGAAGATTTTCCAACAACAGCACCTCTCCCGGTTGTAATGCTGAAACCGCTTTTTCAGATATCGCACCTACACAGTCTTCAACAAATTTAACCTGCACCCCTATTATTTTAGAAACCGCGGCACAAATATGGCGTAGTGACAGATCAGGATTTTGCCTTCCTTTTGGTCTGCCCAAATGGCTCATTAAAATAGCACTTCCACCGTCTTCCAATACCTTTATAATAGATGGTTTTGCGGCCTCGATTCGATTCGTGTCGGTTACGTTGAAATCACCATCAAGCGGGACATTGAAATCAACACGGATCAATGCTTTTTTATTTTCAAAATTAAAGTCTTCCAAGGTTTTCATTCAGGCCTATTTTTTATGGTTTTGCAAATGTAGAGATTTCCTCGATCCATGAAAAGAAGGTTGTGCTATAATTGGGAAACTATGGCGCCTTTTTTCCGACTATGCGGTCGGTTTACTTTTTTATCGATTATTATTTAGCGGCTGTTTGCCTGAATAAAAAATCTTTGATTGCCAACGATAATGGGGATTACGCTAAAATAGGGCATTTTTACAGACCACTTGGTCTGTGTCAAATATGAATCTTTCAACGGCACTTTGGCCAAGGCCCAAAAACCTGGGTTTTAAATTGGAATAGATTATATTTGAGCTGTGCTGTTCAAAGATATTTTAGGGCTAGCCCATATAAAAAACCACCTCGCTTCAAGCGCTGATAATGGAAGGATTCCGCATGCCCAACTTTTTGTTGGCCCTGAAGGTTCAGGAACTTTACCCATGGCTTTGGCCTATGCACAATACGTGGTCTGTCGGAACAAAAATTCCGAAAATTCAGGGGGAGATTCCACATGCAATCTCAAATTCAATGGGCTTGCGCATCCTGATTTACATTTTGCCTTTCCGGTAGCAAATTCCGATAAGATCAAGAGCCATGCCATCAGCAATAATTATATGGTTGAATGGCGGCAATTTGTAAAAGAACAACCTTATGGCAATCTCTTCGATTGGTACCGTCTGATCGGCATTGAAAAGAAACAGGGGCAGATCGGTGTTGATGAAGCTCAGGATATTGTTAAAAAGCTCTCCTTAAAGTCATACGAGGGCGGTTATAAAGTGATGCTTATTTGGATGGCCGAAAAAATGAACAATTCGGCTGCCAACAAACTATTGAAGCTTATTGAGGAACCTCCTGAAAAAACGATTTTTCTATTGATTACCCAAGAAGAGGAGCAAATCATACAAACTATTCGTTCGCGTTGCCAAATACTGCATTTTCCGCCTTTGGCGGAAGAAACCATCGCAAAAGCACTTATATCGCGAGGATGTGCAAATGATGAGGCTTTGCGATTGGCGCACGAGGCCAATGGAAATTTCAACAAAGCATTGGACTTGATGAACAATGACTCTGAAGATCTGGTCTTTGAAAAGTGGTTCGTGCAATGGGTTCGCAGTGCATTCAAAGCAAAAGGAAACAAGGCAGCCATTCATGACCTAATATTATGGAGCGAAGAAGTGGCCAAAACAGGTAGAGAGACCCAGAAGAAATTTCTGCACTATTGCCTTATGGTCATGCGTCAGGCTATGCTTATCAATTTCAATGCAAAAGACTTGGCCTACATGAAGATACATGTTGACGGATTTCAGTTGGACAAGTTTGCATCTTTTGTTCATGAAAATAATATTTTGAATATTGTGGAAGAACTGGAAGATGCCATTTATCATATCGAAAGGAACGGTAATTCTAAAATTGTTTTGACCGACCTTTCTATAAAACTGACCCGCCTTTTACATAAAAAAGTGGCATAGCTGTTTCAAAGCGAGCAAGGTATCGCTTTGACCAAGTAAGAACTATTTAATTAAAAAAGTTATGGAAACCCTTTACAAATTCGCCCCTGAGATTCTACTACTGATATTTTTGTTTATCGTTTTTTTGCAAAGCGGTATCGATAAAATTTTCGATTGGAAAGGAAATCTTAATTGGTTGAAAGAACATTTTGCAGATACCCCTATGCAAGACTTGGTACCCCTTTTATTAAGCACCTTGGTACTGGTGGAAATCTCATCGGGCATTCTATGTGCCGTCGGACTCGCCGAAATTATAGTTTATGGCACGAACACAACAGCTTTTTATGGGAGTGTTCTTTTTTGCATTTCCCTCTTGATGTTATTGTTCGGCCAGCGTTTGGCGAAAGATTATGAAGGCGCAAAAACTATAGCAGTATATTTTGTGCCCGCTGTTTTTTTGGTTTTTTTATTGCAACAATGAAAAGGACCTCAAACGTTAAGCTTGTGCCGCAGATTATTTTTTATACTTATCATTTAAAAGCTTCACTATCTCATTGGTAAGGTCGTTGGCATCTGCACCGTAAAGTACGCTTCCTCCATCGCCACCTCCGAGAATATAGGTGTATCCATTTGCTTTACCATAGGCCTTTACCTCTTTCTTTACCTTGCTCACGATACTATCCATTTCTGTTTGTCCGACTGCTTGAAGTTGCTGGTCTTCTTGTTGTAGTTGTTGCCCGATCATTTGGCCTTTTTGTTGCATTAGGCCATATTCTTCTTGGGCCTTTTTCTGGGACATCTTTTCGGCCTTGGCTTGAAATGCCGCTGCTTCTACTTGGAATGCCTGTGAAATACTATCCCGCTTTTTTGTAAGCGCATCGGCCTTAACTTTGAAACCGGCTTCCACATCAATTTTCTCTTGATACTCGTCCATCAACTTCATGTTATCCACATAACCGATTTTTGCCTGTTCTTGACAAGAGGCCATTCCTAAAAACAATAAAACCCAAATTGCATTTTTCATATTTAATTTTTTTATTGTCATTTCCGCGAAGACGGAAATCTTTTCCACTTTACTTTCCAAATGTCATTTCCTCTGAAGGGATAATTAAAAAATCCCCTTATTAAAAGTTGCGCAAAAATAGGAAAGCTTTTTGAAATGCTACAAACTATTCTAAAAATTGTATTCAATAGAAAGGTCAAGGTTGCGAATTGAAGTTTCAGTTGCACAAAAGATATATTTTAACGGCATAAACATTACTTATGATGGCGCTTATTATTAATCAACATAACCTATCGCATATTGGCTGTAGAAATAGGCCAATTTTCAATGAATAAAAAAGTGACAGGGAAAGATATTGCCAGAAGATAAAATGGCCTTAAAACGCCTTAAATTAATTTTAACGCCAAAAAGAAGCCATCATGCTTTTTTGATAATATAAATGACCGAAGAATATTGTGTGGTCAAGGCTCCAATAAAATTACTGATGAGCCCTACTAAAAAACCTTTTAGAAATTGCTGATTGCCCGTCTTATACTTTTCGGAAAGTAAAGAGACATAAAATGCATCGAACCACATCGGCTTCGTTTTGACCACTTTCATATCGTGTTTGGCGAATAGCTTTTCGATACCTTCCCTTGAAAAATGCCAAAGATGTCTTGGCACATCATAGGCCGCCCAGAACTCTTTATAATGTTCGGCATCATGTGATTTAAAATTTGGCACGGCGATGACAAGGGCGCCATCGTCTTCGAGATGCCAACTCAATTTAAGAATCTGATTTTCGAGATCGGGCAAATGTTCTAGCACATGCCAAAGTGTTATAATTTGAAATTTTTCTCCGCCAGACAGGAATCCCATGTTGGGGAAAAGTTCCATTTTTTTCTCCCGTGATCGTAGGCGTGCGTCACGGCTTGGTTCGATTCCTTTTACGGCCCACCCCCTATTTTCGGCCGCGAGAAGAAAATCACCCGTACCGGCACCTACATCTAGTAGGGTTTTATTGCCGCTGGAATACGAATTAATCAAAAGTGTCTTTCGCCAAAGGCTAAACTTTTTGACCGCCTGATACAATTTATCTATAAGCGATTTGTTCGCATCGGTATGGGAGATATAAGAATCACTTTCGTAATAGGTCTCCAAATTTTCGGGCTGTGGGCGGGTAACTAAAATATCCAATTCTTCGTCGTGAAATAATTCGAAGGCCTCGCCGGAAACGGAAAAATCATTAGTCTTTAAAAACGGTTTCATTATAGTTATGCGTGGTCAGGTATTCTTTCTTTAAAGCCGAAAGATACTTCAAAACTGCTTGTCTTGAAAGTGAAGTTGTTTTAAGACAATCGTTTTCGCTATCGCTATAGACCTCAATCGCAATATACCAATGGCCTTTTCTAGATGCATAATCATTGACAACTGGGCCAACTCCCATGGCGCCAAATAGAGCGTCTACGAAAATCGCTCCTACATTTAATTTTTTGGTCGGAATTTCCGCTTCATACCAAGAAAAGAAATATTGTCCATCATCGATTTTAAAGGGAATATCATCATACACATTTTCTTTGTTCAGCTGGAAGCGCGTATCTATATAATGATAAAAATGATTGATGTCTTTCGGGTCTTCAAAAACGAACATCTCGCGCTCAGGAAGTGTTATGTTGAACTCGTCTCCTCTAGTCACTTTATAGTTTTCAATCTTTGGTGCTTTGCGTAGCGGAATGCAAGATTGGAATAAGATAATGACTGATAGGAAGGGTAGTATTCTTTTCACTTTGTGGCGGGTTTTGATGACTGATACTCAATCATCAAAAATTACGCCAAGAGGATGGTAGAGAATCTAATATTGAAATTTCAAAAAAACAAAGCCTATTCGCTTTGAGATATTGAGTTTTAGTATTGCGCTTAGTTATTGTACGCTATTATTTTTGGTGAGCCGTATTGGACAGAATTTTATTTTCGAATTATCTTTTTTAGAATTTCTACTATTTCTTTTACTCGCTCATAATAATCTTTCATAAGAAGAAAGGAAATAGAATCGTTTTCACCATGAGAAATATTATTTCTATTGCTCACAATGGAATTTAAAGCGGTTCTATGTTCTTCGGTCACTTGTGATTCAAAGCTAGATTTCCATTGGGAATCAAAGCTATTTAATAGAGCGACTACTCTATCGTATCTCAAATTTGTTATGTACTTCGTTTCTCTATTGACATACGATCTTATTTGGATTGGAGAGGTGCCATTTGTGAATTCATTAATTAAATTTCGGCACGTACTTTCAACAAAGCCAGAAGTTCTCACACAAAGGAATTTTGCCAGTAATGCCTGTTCTTCGTCATCCTCTACTCGCTGCACTAAATCAAATAATTTGTCCAGCTTCGTTTCTTGTTGTTCAAGCTTCCACCTCATTTTTATTTGATTGTTGAGAATTTTTTTGTTGCTATCTCTATTCTCTTTTCGACACTATTTTCGTCTGATGTTCCTGAGGTATAATACTTTTTATATAGTGTGTTGCTGAGTAGTTTATTATAAGTTTCAACATAGTTAGAAACTGAATTTATGGCTCCTGATTTCAATCGAATAGTCGTTGCTATCATTACTGAATCAAACACTGCGGAATGTATTCCGCGCTGCACCCGAAAAGCTTTTGATCCTAGTGCAGAGTTAATAAACAATATTGTTGGTTCAAAAAGGGATAGTAACTCCTTCTCAGGATATTTTTCTAAATCTCTATTGTTCGCCATACAGTTATTTAAAAAGCCTTTCATTGGTTTTTTGTAATTAGTCATTTCGAGTAAAAGAGAAAAGTATCTTAAAATGAGTTCTTCTTCTTTAAGGCGGTCATTATGATTTCCACCAATAACATTTCTCCAATCTTTGTTGGCAACAGCGAGATTTGATAACAGTTCATTGTATCTTCCATAGTAAATACAGGCTCTTATTTCTTGAGGACTTAAAGGGCGGCCGCCAGAATTGATTCTCTCAAAAATTTGATAAATACTGCTGTCTCCGTCATCAGGCTCATCTTGTTTTATTACCGTTGAATGTATTATCGAATCATCCAACCTATTCTGATCTGGAACGTCCAAATCATCATATGTTTTGCCTTCTAAGTCCTTTTGGACATTTACCAATTTAAATACCGTTCCGTCTTTAAATAACTTGTCGTAGAAATATTTGAGCGTAAGTAGCCTTTGTTGGCCATCAACTATGAGAAGTTTCTTTTCTTCTTTCTCTTGAGACATAAAAATACCCGGCACTGGCAAGCCTAATAATAGAGACTCAATGAATTTAGATGCCTCTTCCTTATTCCAAACAAATCGACGCTGAAAGGGTGGAACAAAAATACTTCCTTTTTTAAGCCTCTTTACGAGAGAGTCAACGGGATAATCAGCACCATAACTTGTTATTTCATATCTAAAAGAAAGTACTTCCCCTTCTGTATCGTCTAAAATCGGTGTAAAGAGTTCTAATTGTTTTCCTTCCATAGTTTTAATTTTTACTTCAAAATGAGGGAAATTACTTTTATGTTCCACGTGGAACAGTTCTATTTTTTACCTTTTATTTCAACATTCAAAAGCAACCCAAGCTTCTCAGCTTCCGTATTGGCTAACTTTAACGAATTAGTTTTAAAGACAGTAAAATGCCGATTGCCCTTAAAGAATCTAATAACGAAAGTTTCATTGTCAGTTTCCTTTCCCATAGCAGCGACCGGGCCCCAATCAGAACTCTGTTTGAAACGGGCCGAAAACACGGTGATATAATCGGGAAAAATAATCGCTAAACGTTGTATGAAAACTGTAATTCCGAAGAACTTATAATGCGTTTTATTATTGAAGTCCGACTTAATTTCATACGAAATTGAATATCCAACTAGTAGTAAGCCTATGGTTGCCATTGATATGATTTGACTCAATGGCGGAGTACCAGCGTACGAGATATATAACGTGAATAGCAAAAGAACAATACCTAGTATTCTAACGGTTATTGGTTTGGGTTGCTTAAAATATAGTGATTCGATCATCTACCTAAAAAAACCAATAACACACTAATATCGGAAGGATTTACTCCACTTACCCTTGCCGCTTGGGCAATAGTTGCTGGCTGAATGGCGCCTAGCTTTTCACGCGCCTCGTACGAGAGTGATTTCAGCTTGGAATAGTCGAAGTTCGGCGGAATTTTGACGTTCTCAAGCCGCTGCAACTTGTCGGCATTGTTCTTTTCTTTTTGAATATAGCCTGAATATTTCACCTGTATTTCAGTCTGCTCAAGTACTTCCCTATCCAATTCATGCGCTTCTACAAAACCGGAAACAGTTTCCAATTGCAACATATGATCCATGGTTACTTTTGGTCTTGAAAACACCTTGAACATTTTATCCGATTGTTTAACCAAAGCTGAATCGACACTATCTAAAATCGGGTTAATATCTTCTGGCTTAACACTGGTTTCTTTAAAAAAGTTAACAAAAGAATCTGATTTTCTTTCCTTCACTTCCATTCGTTTTAGACGCTCTTCTTTCGCCAAACCAATCTTAAAACTCCTTGGGGTTAGGCGTAAATCAGCATTATCTTGTCGTAATAGGGTTCGGTATTCGGCCCTTGAGGTAAACATTCGATATGGCTCTTCTGTGCCTTTCGTAATCAAATCATCTATTAGAACCCCGATATACGCTTCGTCACGTTGCAGAATAAAAGGCTCTTCTTCGGTTAGTTTCAAATGGGCATTGATACCTGCCATCAGACCTTGAGAAGCTGCTTCCTCATACCCTGTCGTTCCATTGATCTGCCCTGCAAAATATAGATTGTCGACAAGTTTCGTTTCCAACGTATGCTTTAACTGTGTCGGCGGAAAATAATCATATTCTATCGCATATCCCGGTCTAAAGAACTTTACATTTTCAAAGCCTATTACCGATTTCAAGGCCTTATATTGTACATCTTCCGGCAGCGAAGTTGAAAATCCATTTACATAAACCTCAACGGTTTGCCAGCCTTCAGGCTCTACAAAAAGCTGATGACTGTCCTTATCTGCAAAACGGTTTATCTTATCTTCAATAGATGGACAATACCGCGGGCCAATACTTTTTATCCGGCCATTGAACATCGGTGAGCGGTCAAAACCTTCTCGCAACAAATCGTGAACGGCCAAGCTTGTATGGGTCATATGGCAATCCCTTTGATGGCTCAAGACAGGCGTATTCAAATAAGAAAATTTCTCGGGATTTTCATCCCCCGGTTGAGGAATCATCACCGAATAATCCAAAGACCTGCCATCAACCCTTGGTGGGGTTCCCGTCTTCATTCGGCCACTTTCAAATCCGAAACCGGTTAACTGCTCGGTGATACCAGTAGCAGCTTTTTCGCCCGCTCGGCCCCCACCGAATTGCTTTTCGCCGATATGAATCAAGCCATTTAAAAAAGTACCGTTGGTCAATACGACGGCCTTCCCTTTTACATCGATTCCCAAGGAAGTACGAACACCAACCACGGTATCGTTCTCAACCAAAAGCCCGCTCACCATTTCTTGATAGAAATCAACATTCGGTGTATCTTCCAAAAGCAACCGCCATTCTTCGGCAAAGCGCATACGATCGTTCTGCGTACGCGGACTCCACATCGCAGGGCCTTTTGATTTATTCAACATTTTAAATTGAATTGCGGACTTGTCTGAAACAATTCCACTATAACCACCGAGCGCATCAATTTCACGAACTATCTGGCCCTTAGCAATTCCGCCCATTGCGGGATTGCAGGACATTTGCCCGATTGTCTGTAGGTTCATAGTAACCAAAAGTGTTTTGGACCCCAGATTGGCGGCCGCGGCCGCGGCTTCTGCTCCTGCGTGACCTCCTCCGACTACAATTACATCATATTGTTCTGCGAACATACTTTCTTTTCCTTTATTTATTACAATTTATCTAAAGGCTTCTTGCCAATTCTGATTTGGTTCCTTCCCCTAGCAGGGGAAGGTGGGCCGGAGCGCAGCAACGGGTCGGAAGGGGTTGAACCCGACCGTTCGGTATTAGCCCCCAATCACGATTTGAAAACCTGCCTCTAGGCACGGGCTTTCTCATCTCGGCCTTGGTACTTTGGATAGAGGTTTGCGCTCAACCCCTTCCGTCTTCCTAGCTTCGCTGGAATCCACCTTCCCCTGCTAGGGGAAGGTGCCTCAACCCAAAAATACCTATTGTTCCACGTGGAACAATTTGATTTTATCATTTTCCTTTAAACGCATTGCAGCCTTCTCAACATCGGACTTGTCTTTGTAACCCGCTAAGTGGAGTACACCGTGCGACATCACTCTGAGAAGCTCTTCATCAAATTCAACTTTCAAGATCTCGGCATTGTCTCTTACCCTATCAACAGAAATAAAGATATCCCCCGAGAGGCTCCGACCCGCTGAATACTCAAACGTAATAATATCTGTATATGTATCGTGTGAAAGGTATTTTTGATTCAAATCTAGCAGATACTCGTCGGTACAAAAAACGTAGTCCAATTGACCGATTGTTGCCTCCTCAGAATTTATTACCCTAGTTAACCAATCGGTAAACTTTTTTTCATTTTCAATCTTGAAATCCGTTTCATAATGGAACTCAATCATCACTCTTAAAATATTCTTTCACCTTATCTTGAAAATTTTGGCGCAAAGGTAAGGCTTGTCGATTCAAAATCTCAATTTCATCACGATAATTCTCTAATAATGAGGGCTTAGTGGTAATCGGGTTCTGAAAAGACCCCCTATTCGTGTTACTTTCCCGTTCTTGTTTCTTGCCTTGCTTCAATGCCGCATTTTCCAGTTTCAGCAGTTCATACTGAATGTTATTTATTTTCGAAAGACTGCGTTGGGTTATACCATTTTCCAAAAGGTCGTTTTCAAAATCCTCCATTTGCTTGATCAGCTTCTGACCTAATTTTTTATCCTTAGCATTAATCATATCCTCCAACTGCTGCTCTAGCTTTTCGCGCAACATTTGTTGCTCTTTATAAACCTCATAAATCTCTTGTAGCTCGGCCTCACTTGGTTGTCCCTGCCCTTGGCCTTGACCCGCTTGTGATCCAGATTGGCTACCGGCTTTCCCTTGACCATCTTTTCCCTTTCCCTGATCGCTCTGCTTACCGCCTTGTCCCCCGCCTTCTTTGTTACCTTGACCAGGTTTCGATTCTCCTTCACCCTCTTGCTGACCCTTTACTTTCCCTTCTTTGCCTTCCCCTTCTCCCTCTTTTGGCTGGCCCTCACCGCTTTTTCCCATGCTTTCCATCTTCTCTTTGAGTTCACCCTGCCCTTTGATAATGTCAGGCAATTGAAAATCTTGGCCTTGCCCCTGCCCTTGACCGGACATCATACTCTGTTGCATATTGTCCAGTATACGGGCTAAGAAATCGGCTAGGCTATTTGAAGCGCTCAACACATATTTTTGGGATGATACGCCTTGATATATTTGGTTTTCTGCAATGCTCTCTAATGACTTGTCAATGTTATAATAGACCTCCGTAATCTGTTCGTTGACAAATTCCGAAAGTTCGGCGCGGCGTAACGATAATGCAAAAAGGCTATCATCGACATGTTCGAAAAGATCCCGCAGCTCTTGTTGCTCGCGAACGGTATTTGAAAACTGTGCATTATCTATATCCGCTTCCTCAAGGCTATCGTAAAGATTTTCTTGTTTAAAGGAAAAAGTAACCAAGTTGTCCAAAATCTGCCGAAGCATTTCAGCATCTTCGGAGATAGATTCACTGCCCCCGCCGGATGAAGATTGGCTTAGTTGTTCGCTCATCTCTTTCATCTTCTGTGCGGCCGATTTTTGTTTTTCAGATGCTTTCTTTTCCGCTTCTTGCTTCTCTTCGGCTGAAGATGACTCCGATTTCTGGCCCTCAATTTGTTCCGAAGCTTCTTTTTGGTCTTCTTTTATTCCTTGCTCGCCTTCTGAATCAATTTGTAATTCTATAGGTTTTTTCAACTCCTCGTTATCTTTCTTCAATTCATCAATTTCTTTCGTCAACTGCTCAAAGGCATTATTCAACCCTTCTTGTTCTTCTTTAGTTTTCTCTTCCCCGAGTTTGTCACCTGCCTTATCTTGTTTATTCGCTAAATCCTCAAGGTCTTTTGCCAATTGTGATGCTTTTTCAGTAACATAATACCGTTTGGTCAATTCTAACAATTGTTCGAGGTTACGCTCACTGTTCTGTTGTTTTTTGCCTAGTTCTTCGAGCTTTTTGGTCAAGTCGGCCTTGTTGATTTTATCCGCGATTTTATTCAGTTCTTCAAGCAGTTTCTCGTTCTTTTTGGCTTCGATTTCCTGACGCTCCAAACGTTCTTGTAGCAGCTTGTTCAATTCATCGTCTTTTTCGCCTTTATTAAGATTCTCTTTCAGTTGCTTACTGAATTTCTGCATTTGGTTTTCCTGCTGCTGTTGTCTTTTGAGAAAGTCTTTTACCTGATTCTGGTCATTAAAATTAAGTTGATTTTTCTCTTTTTGCTCTTGGTTGATTTCCTTCAAGGTCTCTTTTTGCTCTTTAAACTTCTCCAAAGAGCGGTCTAGGTTATTGATAATCGATTGTTGTGACTCCAACTCTTTGTTCCGCAGCTGGTCTTCATTCAACAGGGATAAAGAAAATACTTCGCTTTTCGTTGTCTTCCCCTTATGAATAGCATCGTTATCGGTCGCTTGAAAGTAAAAACTATAGTTTTGGCCAGGTTCCAATTCCAAACCTGAGGGAAATGTGTAATAGAACTGGTCGAAGTTGGCATTGGGCGTGCTCAGAGGAATTATCTGTTTCGATTCAGGGTTATTATCAAGATAGCAAACCAACTTTATACTCTTCAGTCTATAATCGTCACTAGCTTCCCCCACATAGTAGGAAACATTGGGGTTCAAGGAATCTAACACCTGTTTCGCTTTTATGGTCGGATATGCATCTCTAATTACCGTAAATCGATACGCTAGTTTCTCATAATCATTAACATTTTCGTTCGAAGTGGACACTTCATAAGGAAAATCTGAATATACCCGCTTGGTCAAGCCGAAGCTCTCACTTTCTTTGAAAAAATTTAGAACGGTATCTTTCGCGATTAATTGAATTTTCCGGGTATTGCGCCCCTTGATCTCCCATGTGACCTTAGTGCCTTCCGGAAAAGTGGCATTACCTGTACTCTTCAAGGTTTCAGAAGGCCTATTCGTGTAATTCGGATAATCAAGATGTATTTCAAAATCTTGAATAGCAGGAGTTTCAAGCGCATTCAATGTATATATTCTAGACCGAACGCCATTAGCAAGAAAAGTAAAATCAGTGGACTTTAGCGGTGGCGTAAATGTATATTGATATTGACCGTTCTGTTTTTGTAATAACGACTCCTTCCCGTTAATTTCAATAAAAACCGCCTCTGGTTGTACTTCTCCGACCGTGGCGACACCAATCGTATACGATTCCGTATCCAAAACGTTCAAATCGTTAGATAGCAACTGAAAAGAGAAGGGAGCAGGGGGTTCATAGGCCATATTATAATTAACGACCCGGTCGGCAGAGCCAAAAAAGGAAGTTAAATTCCCGGTACCCCATACCAAAGCGAAGATTACTGCCGGTATAATAAGGTATTTGGTATACTTTAAGTTCTCGCGAAAATCGACCGCCTTTGCAAAAGGAACAGGGTTCATCGTTTCAGAACGCTGTTCAATACTGGCCACGAGCAGTTCGGATTGGTTCTTGTCCTCAACTAAATCCAGGAGATTATATAATTTATCCCCGACCTCTGGAAAGTGTTTTCCGATCAACAACGAAGCCTGTTTGTTGTCTATGCCCTGTTTTAGTCGAAAGAGATAGAAAATAGGTGTAAGTATATATCGAAACAGCAAGTAGAGCTCCACAGCAATAAAAGTCAATAAAAGAAGCAAACGGCCTGTGGAGTTCAGCCAAAGAAAATACTCAACGGCCAGTACTACGAAAAAAAAGAACAGTCCTAAGGCCAAGAAAAACACGATACCCTTTAAAAGTACTTTCGTGTAGTACTTTTTGGTGAAGGCCTTCAGCTTATCGAGTATGTTCTGATAACTGTTCATAGAGGGCAAAGATACGGAAAAAGAAAGCCCCCTCTAACTCCCCCCACGGGGTAGAATGCTTGGTCAAGGCAAGAACTGTATTAGAAATGTATTTTTACTCCTTCCCTTGAGGGGAAGGTTGGGATGGGGCTCTTTTTCCTTTGGGGGCTAGAGGGCATTTAATACCTTTGCGCCTATGAAAGAAAAAGTCAGAGTCCGTTTTGCGCCTAGTCCGACAGGGCCTTTACATATCGGTGGGGTGCGTACCGCCCTGTTCAACTATTTGTTTGCCAAGCAACACGGGGGAGACTTTATTCTTCGCATAGAGGATACCGACCAAAACCGTTATGTAGAAGGTGCCGAACGCTATATTGTCGAGGCCTTAAACTGGTGCGGAATACCTTTCGATGAAGGACCTGGAAAAGACGGTGGTTTTGGCCCTTATCGCCAGAGCGAACGCAAACGTCTTTACAACAAGTATGCTGACAAACTAATTGAAAATGGCAAGGCCTATTATGCCTTTGATACTCCTGAAAAACTTGATTTCCATAGAAAAGACCACGAGGCCAGGGGAAAGACGTTTATCTATAACTGGCATAACCGTCTCAAACTGGACAACTCTCTCTCTTTACTACCCGAAGAGGTACAAAAACGCTTGAGTTCAGGGGAAGATTATGTCATTCGTTTTTTAACCCCCCCAGACGAAAAACTATATCTAAAGGATATTATTCGCGGGGATATTGAAATCGACACCAACATTCTTGACGATAAAGTACTGTTCAAAAGCGACGGTATGCCTACATATCATTTGGCCAATATAGTCGATGACCATTTAATGAAAATTAGCCATGTAATTCGCGGGGAAGAGTGGTTGCCTTCCTTGGCACTGCACCAACAATTATACGACGCTTTTGAATGGGATGCGCCTCAATTTGCCCACCTACCTTTGATTATGAAACCGGTAGGTAAAGGTAAGCTCAGTAAGCGCGATGGTGAGAAAATGGGTTTTCCGGTATTTCCATTGTCTTGGAAGGAATCTACGGGCTATCGTGAGGCGGGTTATTTTCCGGAAACAGTGGTCAACTTCCTTGCCCTACTAGGCTGGAACCCTGGAACGGAACAGGAGATTTTTAGCCTCGACGAACTTGTCAAAACCTTTAGTCTGGAACGTGTGAACAAGTCAGGGGCGCGCTTTGACCCAGACAAGACCAAGTGGTATAATCAGCAGTATCTGCAAGGTAAAAGTGATGGGGAATTGGCCGAATTGTTTATGCCAATTTTAAGCAGCCATATTGAATTAGGTCTAGAATGCGCTCGACCGGATAATGTTAAAAAAGTAGTATCCCTAATTAAAGAACGTGCTTCTTTCGTCTCCGATTTTTGGGAGCTTTCCGATTACTTTTTTGTCGCCCCTGATTCCTATAACGAAAAAGCGGTGAGAAAACAATGGAAAGAAGATACCCCCGCAATTATGAACCAGTTGGTATCGCTGCTCGAAAGCACCGATGATTTCTCCTCAGAAAACCTTGAATCCACCGTAAAATTATGGATTAGCGAACAAGAGCTTTCCTTCGGAAAGGTGATGCCGCCATTACGTCTGGTTATTGTAGGCGATATGAAAGGTCCGCATCTTTTTGATATTATGGGGCTTATAGGGAAAGAGGCAACTATTTCGCGTTTATATAAGGCTATTTCTACACTTTAGTAGTTTGAGGTTTCACGTTGACAACCTGAAACTTGAAACCTTTGAAACCCCATATTGTAACAATCTTGCAAAAAAGACGACAGATATACGAAGTGTTTTCGTAAATTCAATTTATTAACTAAAATCAGCAAACATGGGCTCTTTCTTCTTAATACCATTAATTTTCTTGGGGGTAATTATCCTTTTCTCCTCATTCTTTATCGTAAAACAGCAAACCGCGGTTATTGTTGAGCGTTTTGGTAAATTCCATAGCATTCGCCAATCGGGCCTACAAATGAAAATACCGCTAATGGACCGTATAGCCGCTCGTTTGGGATTAAAAATCCAGCAATTGGACGTAATCATCGAAACCAAGACGTTGGACGATGTATTTGTTAAGCTAAAAGTATCGGTGCAGTACGTGGTCATCAAAGAGAAAGTATATGAAGCATTTTACAAATTGGAATACCCGCACGACCAGATTACATCGTATGTATTCGATGTTGTTCGTGCCGAAGTACCCAAAATGAAATTGGACGACGTTTTCGTCAAAAAAGACGATATCGCAATCGCCGTTAAAGCTGAGTTACAAGAAGCAATGCTCGAGTATGGCTACGATATCATTAAGACACTGGTCACCGATATTGATCCCGACGCCCAAGTTAAACAGGCCATGAACCGTATAAACGCCTCTGAGCGCGAAAAAATCGCTGCGCAATTCGAAGGTGACGCCGCGCGCATACTCATTGTAGAAAAAGCTAAGGCCGAAGCAGAAAGTAAACGCTTGCAAGGGCAAGGTATTGCTGATCAGCGCCGTGAAATTGCCCGCGGCCTTGAAGAGTCGGTAGAAGTATTGAACAAGGTAGGTATCAATTCTCAGGAGGCATCTGCCCTAATTGTGGTAACGCAACATTACGATACATTGCAGTCAATTGGTGAAGAGACCAATACGAACCTTATCCTATTACCGAATTCTCCACAGGCAGGTAGTGATATGCTGAACAACATGGTGGCCTCTTTTACAGCTAGTAATATGATTGGGGAATCGATGAAAAAAACCAATGTTAAGAAAAAAGAGTAGGAGAAATGGTTTGTAATTAAGCATTTGACAGAACTCCGCCGAGAATAACGCAGCCACAGAGCGATTCCCTTAGACTTTTAGCACTACATGCTCAAGTTATAAAAAAAATGCCCGAAAACAGTACTGTTTTCGGGCATTTGCTATTGAAGTGATTTGAGCTTTCTCCATTCGCTAAAAAATTGCTCTTTTCTATCTGTTTTTCGTCTTTTTCTCCTTCCGTAGCGATGCTATGCAACTCAAAAAAGCCATCAAACAGATAGAAAATAGCTAATTTTCGCTTAAACGCAGAAAGTTTAAATCACTTCATTTACAAAGTTTATAGCTTTTATTTATTGAATTTATTTAAGACTTTTTTGGTAAAAAAAGAAATAAGAAAAGTTTTGATAATGCCCCCGGCCCCGCCTAAAAGATTCGTCGGATAAAGGCTATTCTTTGTATTGTGAAAATTCATCTTCAAATTTTCCTTATCAATTTCCTGCTGCAATTTAAGAATCTTCAAATCTTGATCGATTTGTTTAAACGATGTATATCTCTTTGGTATCATATCTCGTCAAAATAAAATTCGGAAAATTTCTGTAGCAAGGGTTTTCTGAGCTTGTGCCGTAGCAAATAAAATATTATACCGAGTAGTATGTAAAATAGGCCTACATACAAAAATCCTTGTGCAGTACTGTCTATTTCACTACCTATCCAATATGCGGCACTAATCGATAGAAAAAGCAATGCCAGTACCAGCATAATTGCAATGGATGCAATTTTAGCGGTAACTATCACCGCTTTCATAAGCACCTTAAAGCCTTTCAACTTATAGAATTCCCTACTACTATCTATATAAGACCTAGCACTCGCCTCGGCCTCGACATAATTTTCCTTTAGTTCGTCAAAAGCCATAGATTACTTTTGAAGTTGCGCATTTTTCTTTCTAAGTTCTTCCAACTTTTTTTCCAAGGTAACAATGATATCGTCAGCCTTATAGCTCATAGTCGAAATGGTATCTTCTAACTTCTGCTCGAAATCTACCTTCTTGGCTTCAGCTGTTTTGGTTAATTCATCTGCCGCTTGCGTTATTCTATGTGTTAAATCATCTTTCGTTTTTAACGCGTTCTTTTTGATTTTCTTTCTGGTCTTTTCTCCCTTGTCCGGTGCGTAGAGAATTCCTGCTCCCGCTCCTATAATTGCTCCAGTTAAAATTGCTAATAAAATACTTCCACTATCGTTTGACATAATTGTTGTTTTAAATTATAATATTCAGATTAAAAATTTGACTGTATTAATGTGTATGCAAGATAATTACAAATGCAGCAGACAATTAATCCAATCACCACAAAAATTAACTATCGCAGTAAATTTTAAGATTGATTTAACCTTTAGGCCTACATTTAGGCGTGATTAGAGAATTTGGTATGCAAATACATGACCTTTCGAAAAAAATCTTCGAGAAAGGCTCGCATAAACCCATAATGAATAAGAAATTCCAATTACCCTATACCCTGCCATAATAAAATTCTATAGTCGATAAGATAGGTACGGGAAAAAGCACATCTTACGCTACCGTCCTTTCGAGAAAGCAAAAAAACTTCGAACAAACTGCGTACCATTTTATTTACCCTGCAATTTTGCCCAGGTATCTCGTAAGCCAACGGTTCGGTTAAAAACCAAATCATCCGCACTTGAATCGGAATCTACACAAAAATATCCCAAACGTTGAAATTGAACCCTATCGCCGATGTGAGCATCTTTTAAACTAGGTTCAACATAACCCGTGATTACCTTAAGGGAATCAGGATTAATAAAGTCCATGAACTCTTTATCCTTATGAGTATCCGGACTTTCATCTGTGAACAGTCGGTCGTACAATCGAACTTCGGCAGTAATGGCATGTTCTATGGAAACCCAATGAAGCGTGCCCTTTACCTTACGAAGGCTTTCTTCGGTACCGCTGCCACTTTTACTTTGGGGGTCGTAGGTACATTGTATCTCAATTATATTCCCATCGGTATCTTTTGTACAGCTCTCGGCTTTAATGATATAAGCTGACTTTAAACGCACTTCGCCACCCAACTTTAGGCGGAAGAATTTACGATTTGCTTCTTCTCGAAAATCTTCCTGTTCAATATAAATTTCCCGTGAAAAAGGAACTTTTCGAGTACCCGCCGATTCGTCTTCGGGGTTATTTTCAGTCTCTAGCCATTCTTCTTCTCCTTCAGGATAGTTAGTTATCACAACCTTCACAGGGTTCAACACTCCCATAACTCTTGGTGCGATTTTGTTCAAATGTTCCCTAACATGAAACTCCAGTAAACTCACGTCGATTAGGTTGTCGCGTTTTGCAATACCGATCGTATCTGCAAAATTACGGATGGATTCTGGCGTGTAGCCCCTTCTTTTTAGGCCTGAGATCGTCGGCATTCGAGGGTCGTCCCAACCAATTACAGCGTCTTGGTCCACCAACTGTGCCAGTTTACGTTTACTGACTACGGTATGACTAAGGTTTCTACGGGCAAATTCGCGCTGTTTGGGGCGTATCTTTTTAGGGTCGTGCACTTGATCCAAAAACCAATCATATAATTCCCTGTGCGGTAAGAATTCTAGGGTGCATAACGAATGGGATACTTGTTCAATATAATCACTCTCACCATGCGTCCAGTCGTACATAGGGTAAATACACCAATCGGTATTTGTACGATGGTGGGTTTTGTGCAAAACGCGATACATTATAGGATCACGCATTAACATATTCGTAGATGCCATATCGATTTTAGCGCGAAGTACATGAGTGCCTTCTTCAAATTTTCCGGCTTTCATTCCCTCGAACAATTCCAAATTTTCTTCAACGGACCGATTTCTGAATGGACTATCGCTTCCCGGTTCCGTAGGCCTCCCTTTTTGGGTTGCCATTTCTTCGGAAGTTTGGCTATCGATATAGGCTTTCCCATCCTTTATCAGAAATACGGCCCAATCGTAGAGCTGCTGGAAGTAATCAGACGCATACCGTTCGGTATCCCAATTAAATCCAAGCCATTTTACATCCTTTTTGATCGCATCGACAAACTCCTGTTCTTCCTTGGCGGGATTGGTATCATCAAAACGCAAATTCACGGGCGCGCCATAACGTAATCCTAGTCCGAAATTCAGACAAATAGAACTGGCATGGCCTATGTGCAAATACCCATTAGGCTCTGGTGGAAATCGAAATCGTAAATCCTCAAGAGCGTACCCGTCACGCAGGTCTTCCTCAATAATATGTTCGATAAAATTCAACGATTCAGCGGCCTCGCCCATATAGCTATTTTTAGACCAGCAAAGGTAGTTAAAACGGCTTAATTGCGAGCTGGCCGTAACGTCGATTTTAGACACTTTATTTAGATTACCAACCTGTCCCCTCCCTAGCCCTCCCCAGAGGGGAGGGAACTAGTTTTAGATAACTAGAAGCAAAAGCCTGTAATCGGTAATTCATGCTCCCCCTCCTCGGGGAGGGCTGGGGGGAGGGCCGTTCAACCGAAAAAATCGTTGAACGGTTAAAACCCCACTTCTATACAAAACCCTATCCATACAAATACCTGCTTTTCACAACAGTTTTGTCGGTCGATACAACATTAAGTTCCTCACGCGTTATATATACACCATATTTGTTATTGCATTCGTTTAGTCAAATCCCAAATCTGACATCGAACTTGTAGTAAACCCAAAAACTACGCCTACTTATGAAAAAAGCACTCCTTAACACCCATCGTACGATTCTAATGGCCTTTTTGCTGTTAAGCACCACGTACCTTTCAGCACAGACTGTAGTATTAATGGCTCCCGAGCCTGCAGGCAATCCGAATTTCGGTGATGCCCCAAACGAAAATGCTTGGTCTCAAATCTGTGCGGGCAACAGTGGCTTCAATCAATATTTTGCGGTTGCTAACTGGGCGGGTAATCCGAACAGCGGCAATGAATGGATATTAGAACTTTCCGACAACACCGGCGATTTTACGAATGCCGTCGAGTTGGCACGAGAATCGAGTAACACCACAGTCAAAAATCCTGGATTTGAATTTCAAGTTCCCACTACCACAAGAGGAGACGGCTTTAAGATGCGTGTACGGTCTACCGATCCCGCCACGATCGGCCCTCCGACCGATGCATCTTATAGTATTTACTATATGGATTTTACCTCGAACCTTTCCATTAGCCAAGACGGCAGTGGAGTCTTAACAAGTAATATCTGTAGCCCAGATAGTAGCATTAGGCTCGAAGTACACAACCTGCCCTCGCCGGAATTATATCAATATCAATGGTTTCGTAGCGGGACGCCCTTGGCCGCCTCTACCTATTTTATAAACGCAGATGCCGATGGGGTCTATCAGGCGTTCATTGATTATGGTGCTTGTACCGGTAACGGAAACACCAATTCAAATACTCCGATGGTAACGCTAAATTCATCGGGACAAGGTATCGGTATTACTCCTCCCGCGAAAATGGCACTTTGCTCAGGTGATGTAGAAACCCTTAGCATAGATGCTACAAATGGTTCTTGGTCATACAAATGGTATAAAGACAACGTCTTAATTTCCGGCGCCACTAACACTACTTATGATGTTAATGCTGGCGCGAGCGGTTTTGAGGGTGATTATCAAGTCGAGATTTCGGGTATCGGTATTTGTACCGAACGCTCTGCCGCCGTTACGATTACCAATGCAGGTATTTTCTCGGTAAGCAGAGTCAATGCCGCAAACACTGTCTTGTTACCGGGCCAGACACAGACCTTGACGGTCAGTACCGATGCCAATACCCCATCATATACTTGGTATAGAAACGGAGTTGCCGTACCAAGTTCTGACAATGCTACTCTAGATATTACCCAAGCCGGAACCTATTACGCAGCAGTAGCACAAACTGGTGGCACCTGCTCTTTGACGACCATCAATTCGGAAAGTTCAGAAGTTGTGGTTCCTACAGATTTTAGGCTTGAGATTGCCTATGCAACATCTTATGAGGCCTGTGCAAGTTCAAGCATTGTACTAGAAGTAAATAAAATTTATGCCGTTCTTGCCGATGCAAGTGAACTCGATGTTACCACTGACGTAGCCGCTTCGTTTTCATACCAATGGAAAAAAAATGGAACGAACGTTACCGGAGAAACCGCACAATCTATTAGCCTTACCACCAGTAGCGAAAATGGAGATTATGTAGTTGATGGTTCTCTGGCAGGAATCGATACCAACTCAAATACACTATCCGTACAATTGGGAAGCAACGAAGCCTTGACCATTTCAAGTACAAGTACCGTTTATTGTAGTGCTTCCGATAGTATAACACTTAGCACGACCACGGACTTGACCAATGAAACATTCGATTGGGAACATGATGGCCAAGTCGTCAATTCGGCAGATAGCGCATTGATTGCAACCCAACCCGGAACATACCGATTGGTCATTAGAAAAGGTACGTGTCCGTTAATCTCCAATGAGGTTACGATTTCACCTTTAGATCCAGACCTGATTACTTTAGATGTTGATGGTGCCATTATCTTCCCTGAAGGAAGTTCGAAAACGGTAACCGCAAGCGGCGGAACGGCCTACAGATGGTTAGATGCCGGCACAAATGAGATAAGCAGCTCTTCTTCTATCACCTTTACCGAAGAAGGAAGCTATCTTTTGATCGCCAATATCGACAACTGCGAGATCAGCAAGCCGATTACAGTATCGTACCTAGATCTGTTCAACATACCCAACGTAATCACACCGAATGGCGATGGTGCAAACGATCAATGGATAATTCCGAATTCATATTCGAACAAATCAGATGTGAACGTCATTATCTACAATGCCAAAGGTATCGAGATAATGAACGCAACGAACTACCAAAACACGTGGCCGGAATCATCGACCACTTTCTCGAAGCAAAACATGGTGTTCTATTATGTCATCAAAAATGCCACGGAAACATTAAAGCAAGGCACTATAACCGTTATCAGATAATCGACCATGAAATTTGTTACATACATAACGTTCGCGCTAATAGTGGCCTTGGCATTTAACCATGTTCAAGCTCAGGAAGACGACCCTGTGCTGCTATACAGTCCGGCATCTCAAAACCTATTGAAGTTCAATAGGTTCTTAATCAACCCGACGTTTTCTACTGTGCAAGAAGATAAATCATATGTCAACTTGCTCCATAGAAACCAATCGGTACAATTTAAGGATAACGACCAGACCTACTTCTTAAGCTATAGTGGTAGAATAGGTGATAGAAGTGGCCTTGGGCTTAGCTTGTATACACAATCAATTGGCCCGGTTTCGAACATCGGGGTTTTGGCCAATTATGCCTATGGTGTAAAACTGAGCGACAAAAGTAATTTCACTTTTGGTGGAAATCTGGCCTATTACAGTACGGGTCTCGATCGCAACAATATCGATGTTATTGATTCAGAAGACTTTCGTTTAAACGGAACGGAAGATAGCAATGTGCTTTCTTTTCAACCGGGCTTCAACATTTCTTATGGTAAGGTAGATTTTGGTGTATTCGCCGAAAATCTATTCGATTATAACCTAAAGACGAGTAAATCGCTGACCGATTTCACCGATAAGACCTATTCAAGTCATTTACAGTACACCCATAGTTTCACTAATGATTCTGGCATCATGGAGGGTAGCCGTCTAATGCCTATGGCACGGGTACGTATGAACGGACAGAACCGTTTTGCATCCGATACCGAAGAAGCACAAGATATTTCCTATGGTGGAAGCCTTATTCTAGACCTACCTAAACTAGGTTGGTTGCAAGGTGGTTACGATAGTTTCTACGGTGCTTCCGCAGGAGCCGGCTTCAACATTAACAGAAGACTTTCCCTCGGTTATACGATGGAAAAAGGCTTTGCCAACGATTTTGATAATTTGGGGGTTACCCATGAAATTTCTTTTGCCTATTCCTTCACGCCGAACCTTACCGAAGATCGTGTGATGCTCGAAGATGACTATGAAGATGAATTGGCAGATAAAGAAGATATCGACAAAAACGATTTGGTCAACAATGAAGAAATTGCCGAGCTTAAACGAAAGTTGGCCGAGAACGATGCTATCATACAAGAACTCATGTTTCGACAAGATTCGTTGGAATCAGGTCGTCAAAAAGACTTGGAAAGACGTTTCAATATGGTAATGAGCATGGTTCGCAACGAGACAAACGGCAAGCGACCAGATCTTGAAAAACAAGCCGAAAATCTCTTCTTGGGCAGTCAAGATAGACCCACTGCGGCCACTGAGCGAGGCCGAAGTGTTGCCGAGCGCAATTCTAATAACAGCAATATTATACCGAAAAGTACAAATACTGTCCGAAGAGATGCCATTGCTCAAAACTCGGATAATCGAGTACGGCCTACAACCGTTCAAGATAAAACCAAAAATCTGGTCACTGAGCGCAGTCGAAATGAAGTAGATGAGTTTACAAAAACCGCCCAACGCAATAATGTAAAAGGAAGAAAATTCAGAAACCTAGACGGTGTAAAAGATGGCTATTATGTAGTAGCCAATGTTTATAAAGGCGGCAAGTACATGGAAAAATTCTTGAACGACATGAACAATCAGGGGTTTTCATCCGACTATATCGACAATCCCGAAAACGGACTGAAATATGTTTACCTAGACCGATACGACACTTGGCAAGAAGCTTTAGATGCCCATAAGAGCGGAATGAACGGGGCTTATACCGGAGATCTGTGGGTCATGAACGTAGACAACCGCTATACCAATGAGGCCTACGCCGATAACGTAAATAAATTAAAGGAAAAATCATCTCAATACGATACTGATGCACTACAACAAAATATTGTGGCTAAAGATCAGGTCGTTTCAAAAGAACTCACCAGAAAAACCTATAATATCGATGGTATCGGTTCTGGCTATTACATTATTGCCAATGTATTCGCCAGCCCTAAGAACGCCAATCGTTTCGTAAAACTTTTGAATTCCTACGGGCTGAGTGCCAGCTATTTCATCAACCCAGAAAATAACTGGAGATACGTATACTTGAAAAGACACGAGTCCTGGAATAACGCCCTAATATCCTATTACACCAAACTAAATGACTCGTATGACGACAAAATGTGGATCATGCGTGTGAAACCTAGTTTGATAGCCTAAGGGAATCTCGACCAACTGTTTGAATATTGGCTTTTTAAATGAATCACCTTAATTATTTATGACTAGGTCATTAATACATACTATTCTAAAAAATGATGTAATCATCAAAATTCCCCGATACTTTGCCTCGGGATAGTTCATTGGCAATCTTACTTTTTTGGTAACAATTCAACGAAGTGATTTAAACTTTCTACGTTCAAGCAAACCTGCCTCGCCAACAGGCAGGAATTAGTGATTTATTGTCCGGTTTAAGGCTTTTTTGAGTTGCATAGCATCGCTACGGAAAGAAAAAAAGACTAAGAGACTGTTTTGAAATATCTTGATTATTTTTTCCTGCCCGCCTGCCGGTGGGCAGGAAAAATGACCTATAAAAACTCTAACGATACATTTCAAAACAGTCTCTAAAAATGGCTAAAAAAGCATGCTTTTTTAGCGAATGAAAAAGGTTGAAATCACTTCCAAATTAAATTTGTGATAGTTGGCAGCTACCATCCCAACTCTAGAAGGAAAAGAATTCACTTGCGGAGAATGCACTACCTAAATGCTAGCCTACTTAGTAGCTAATCTTACAAATCCCAAAAAAGAAAATTACGTTTCACGCGGTGAGGATGTATTCCCTCAGACATTAAGGTTTTGATGCCAAAATATGTCAAATAGTTCCAATTCTATTTTCTGAAATCAAAAGTTTCTTCCAAACCCGCCTCAATAGTTTTTTCACAAAAAACAAGGTAAACCCATACTTCTTTACCTCTTTTTCATCTCAAAACATTCATAATCTTTATACCGAATCGGTTCATTTAGAGCGTATCTGCGAATTACTATGATGAATGGAGATTACTGTCAAATACAGGGTTTTGGAGATTATTAAACCATGGAATTGTACGGTTTCACAACACATTAGTACGCTGCCACAACATTAAATTCTATACTTCGGAAGTAAGCTTAATATTTGTTATTGGATAATCCCAAATTAGACTCTTTAGATACTAAAAGAGGCTATATCCGAAAAGCGCCAAACCAAAAGTGCCCTATGACCTACGCTTGTACAGTTTCGAATTTCACCAAAATCATCCAATCTTTGGGATTAGACCTTCCCAAAGGTATTTGTATAGCTTTTTTATTGTTTTTAGGAAGTTTTTCATCCTTTTCTCAGGTAAAAAATGATTTTGACGTTCGCTACGAAGCAGATATCCGTGGGGAGTTGACTTTTATTGCCAATAATATTGTCAACCGAAGAAATGATGCCTACTCGCAACGCGAATGGTACTGGGACGGTCGGCGGTGGAGAAGACGTACAGTTAATTACCCTGCTACCACTACAAGCGACCCCTACAACGCCACGGGCAATGCTTCTGATTTCAACGACAGGCTCGATATGCAATTTATCGATATCGATGGCGACACAAATACTTTTAATTCAAGCAGTTCGACGCTAACGGTTCCGAATGCTGATTGTGCCAAAGTACGCTATGCCGGGCTCTACTGGTCCGCGGTATTTGTCAATTCCGACAGAAGCGAAATTGATGACGTAAAATTTAGGCTACCCGGTGGCGCCTATCAAGATTTGGTAGCTGACGAAATTCTTTTTGACGGTGACGGCGATATCGACTTCGATTATTATAGTCCATATGCCTGTTATAAGGATGTTACCTCGCTCGTGGCCGCAATGCCAAATCCGAATGGGGAGTACTTTGTTGCTGACATGCAGGCCAGTACCGGAAGTAGTATTTCGGGTGGAGTTTCCGGTGGTTGGACCATGGTTATAGTGTATGAAGACCCTACCTTGCCGGCGAGTAAATTCATTACCACGTTTGACGGTTATGCAGGAATTGCCTCTGCTCAAAGCACTGACATTCCTATTAACGGATTTACGACCCTTCCGGCTCCCTTTGATGTAAACGCCAAAATTGGTGTAGCGGCACTTGAAGGCGATAACCGGATCGGCGGTGACGGATTGTCGATAAATGCAAGTGGGTCGTTTGATCCCCTGAGCAATGCGTTGAACCCTGCGAACAATTTCTTTAACTCGAACATTACTATTGACGACGCTCTCGTTACTTCGAGAAACCCGAACAGCAGAAATACATTAGGTTGGGATGTAGATTTGGTTGAAATAGACAACCAATTCAACAATGTAATTCCCAATGACGCTACGAGTGCCATTCTTAGGGCGACCTCAAGTCAAGACAAATATGATATTTTCTTTGCCTCGTTCGATGTTGAAATTATCGCGCCTAATATTGTTTTAGAGAAAAACGTCTTCCTTCCAGGAGGTTCGACCGATGCGGAAAACATTACGGGCCAAGGCGTAAACTTGGGGCAAACTTTAGATTATGTGCTGACTTTTCAAAATACCGGTAATGACCATGCAACGAATTTTACGATTCGCGATGTGCTGCCGCTTAACGTGGCACCACCTAACGGCTTTGATTTTACTGCTGCCGACCTCACTTTGCCAACGGGAGTAACCTATACGTACGATGCTTCGACCAGAACCATAGTATTCACGATACCGAACAACTTGGTAAGACAGAATATTTCACCATATTCTATTCGAATGCGGGTACAGGTTGCCGAAAATTGTTTCGATTTTGTAAATGCCTGTTCAGATGTTATCGAAAACCTGGCCTACTCTACTTATCGAGGTGATCAGAATTCCGCTATGGTTACCGATGATCCGAGTGTATCCGATTTTGATGACTGCGGATTTGTAGTTCCCGGAGCAACGAATTTTTTATTGGATGACCTCTCTGACTGTACTTTTGAACGAACCGTAGAGCTCTGTGGCACTAGTGTTCTTTTAGATGCAGGTGACGGATTCGGCGGTTATGTCTGGAAAATAGATGCCAATAACAACAACACCTTCGATGATTCAGATCCATTGGTACCAGACGACGGAGACCCGGATAATGACCCGAGCACTATTTCGGTAAATGCAATCGGAACATATATCGTCGATAAACTTGATCTTGATCCCTGTAAAGGTTTTAAGGAAATTATAAACGTTGTACCCTATGGTTCAGGTAGCATCACCAACCCTATCATCGACTATTTTAATGCGGTAAACAGCGATGCCGATACGAGTAACGATTTGGCCGGGGAAATTGTACAATGTACCGTGGATAATTCTTTGCTGCCTAAACTTTTTCTATGCGGCACTAACGATACTAGGCTCTTACAGGCCAATATTACTGATGCCCAAAGTTTGGTTTGGGAGAAACTGGACGAAGACAGTTGTTTATCCGTAGGCGACGATTGCGCCAACAAAAACCTGACCTGTACTTGGGCACAACAAGGTACCGGAAATCAATATACGCTCAACAGCGAAGGAAAATATCGACTTACCGTTACCTATCAAAATGGGTGTAACAACCGTTTTTATTTCAACGTATTCCAGAATGATCTTGAAATTAATCACGTAAAAAGAGATATTATATGTACAGCCCCCGGCAACATTACAATTACCAATTTAGGCAACGGTTACGGTTACCAATTAGTTGATGCCAACAACGATAACATAATAGTGCCGTTTAGCGCTAACAATGGCCCAAGTTTTGACTTTGCGTCTGGGCAAAACGGTGGGTATAGGGTCGAAGTAACACAGCTTGATAATGCAGGAAATCCTATTCCAGATGCATGCATCTTCAGTACACCCGTTATCGGTATTTTGGAAAGGGACTTTCAAGCAACAGTAGCGGTAACGCCCGCAACCTGTATTGCATTAGGCACCATAGCCTTTCAAGTCTCCAATGTAGAACCGAATTACGAATATGAAATTCGACTTGATGACGGCTCCAACGGTGGTTTGGGCACCTTAGTCGATAACGAAACTGCTCAGCCCGATAACAATTTCACCTTTACGGATCTTAATCCCGGAAACTATATTGCCATTGCAAGAACTGACGATGGTTGTGAATATAGCGAACAGGTTACTATAATCGACGAAGACGACCTTGACCTTTCGGCCCGTGTGGATCGTCAGATTAGTTGTAACGGTGCCAGTATACTAATGGAGACAACAGGTGGCGATCCATCATATACTTATGCTATTTGGACGTATGTTAATGAAGGGGGTACAACTGTAACATCGTATCCGACTGTACAAGACATCCCCCCGGCTGAATATCAGGCCAACGTAGATTTTACGGTTTTGACACCGGGCGACTACACTTTTGTAGTGGTCGATGACAACAACTGTTTTGTATTTTCAAATACGGTGACTATTATCGATCTTCCGTTTGAGTATACGACTTCGTCTACTGACGAAACTTGCTTTGGCGTCGAGGACGGCTCATATGCCGTAAACGTTACGAATAGCAATGGATACACCGCGTCTTATTTGCTGACCTACCCCGATGGTTCGACCGTTACAAATACCTCGGGTACCTTTACGAATTTACCACAAGGTGATTACGACTTAGAGATAATACATGCCAATGGCTCCGATTCCTGTAATTTGGAAGAATTGTTCACCATCGGTGGCCCAGCAACAGGCGTATCCGGTGATACGGCCATAACTGTTGATTACACCTGTTTACAAAACGGGACTATTGCTGCACAAAATGTGGTTGGAGGAACCGCACCGTACGAATACAGTATTGACGGCATTAACTTCGTAAACGGTGCCGGAGCTGAAACGTTCTCGAACCTAACGGACGGTAGCTATACGATAACTATACGCGATGCGAATCTATGTGTTTTTGCAACGAATAGCGTAACAATAGACCCACTAAACCCGCCGACCAATCTTGACTTTTCTGCTAGCGCACCCAACTGTCCGACGCAAACTTCGGATGTTTCGGTTACCGTAACCGACGGCGATGCTCCGTTTGTTTTTGATATTACGGCTCCTTCTGCAATTACGGCAACTTCTATTTCAGGAACGACCGCAAATTTTGATGCTTTGGCCCCGGACACCTATACCTTTCGGGTTACCGATGCAAAGGGATGTTCGTATTCCGAAGACTTTACGATAAGTCCGGTAGCACCAATAGATGTTGTTGGAACACTAGTAAACAATGTCACTTGTTTTGGTGTTTCGGATGGTGCGGTCGATTTTTCCGTAAGCGGTTTTTCAACTACGTATCAGTACACAATAAATGCTGGAGCACCTGTAACCGGGCATTCAGCTTCAACAATCAATCTTACCGGCCTAGCGGCAGGTGACCATACTATTGTGGTAACCGATGAAGTTACCAACTGCACCTATACCGCAACCATTACCGTTGCCCAACCTGCTGCTGCCTTAGACTTTTCCTTTACAACCACACCACTTACCTGTACCACGGACGGTTCGGTAACAATTACTGCCGTAGACGGATGGGGTGGGTATTCCTATATTCTTACGCCTCCAACAGGGCCTCCAACAGCATCACAAACAAGCAATGTTTTCAATGGCCTTAGCCAAATTGGAACCTATACCATTAGCGTAACCGATACGGGAAGGTGTACCGTAACCGATACCTTCGAAATCGTAACCACTACGAATCCGGCCGTAACGTTAAATCCTATAACTAATATATGTTATGAACCAGCTACAGGTGTTAGCCTTACCGCCAACGCAACAGGCGGCGTTGCCCCGTACAGCTATAGCCTAAACGGCGGCCCGGCACAGCCAGGAAACCAATTCGATAACTTGACCCCAGCTGCCTACACCGTTACTATTACGGATGCCTACGGATGTCCCGCAACTTCCAACACGGTTACTATCGAACCTCAACTAACACTTTCGCCGACGCTTACCAAAGAATTGGATTGTACCGCTTCACCTGATGCCGTAATTGACATTACCATAACCGGAGGATATTCCACTTTCGCTTATCAAGTGAATGGAGGTACCAGTGTTGCAGTAGTTGGCAGTTCGTTTACCTATACTACGGCAACTGATGGCTCGTTTACCTTTTTGATTACAGATAGCGAAGGTTGTACTGCTCAAACTATTATAGATGTTGACCCCATTACAAATCCGGTCGCGACCAATAATATTACCGAACCAAGTTGTGACGGTGTTGCTGATGGAGCATTAGAAATCAACATAGATTCCAGTTTTGGAACAGCTCCATATGAAGTAGACTTTGACGGAGCAGGCCTGTCGTCACAAACGGTCTACACAGGACTTGTTGCGGGCACCTATACTTATGTCGTTCAAGATAGCAAGGGCTGTACGTTTAGCGGTTCGGCCACCTTAACGGCGCCTAACGCCATGAATGCGGACGCAGTAGTGACTCAGGCGTATACCTGTCTTCAAACAGGCACCGTTCAAGTACAGAATTTAACGGGTGGAACTGCTGGTTACACTTATAGTTTAGACGGCATTACTTTTGGGCCTTCAGACACATTTACCGGCCTAACCGATGGTTCATATACCATCACGATAAGAGATGCGAGCAACTGTACGTTTATTACTGCGCCGGTTATCATTCCGGCATTGGATCCGCCGACCGACATCACTTTTGCTGCTACGGCTCCAAACTGCCCCGCGGAAACATCCGATGTAACACTCACCGTAGTTGACGGAACGGGTGTTATTAATTATGAGATTACAGCTCCCACCGCTCTTGATAACGGAACAAGTAACCTTTTCTCTGGGCTTGCTCCGGATACCTATACGTTTTTAGTAACCGATGCCAACGGCTGTACCTATACGGAGAACTTTACCGTTAACCCTGTTACTCCTATCAATGTTTCAGCTGCTCTTGTTCGTAACGTTTCTTGTGTCGGAGATGCGAACGGTTCTTTTGACTTTACGACAAGTGATTTTTCAGGTGCCGATTATGCCTATGAAGTGCGTAACGCAGCCAATGCCCTGATTGCTGACGCCGCTAACGAAACATTGACGACAATTTCGATTACCAATCTTTTAGCGGATACCTATACGGTAACCGTTACCGATAATACCACAAACTGTGTAGATACGGCTACGGTAACGATAAATGAACCGGCAGTCACGTTGACTATAGATAGTATTAGCCCGAACGACCCTACATGTACCGCAGATGGATCCGTCAGTATTCTTGCCTCGGGAGGATGGGGAGGATATACCTACGAAGTAATCGACCCAAGTGCGGTTTCGACTACCAATACGTCAGGAACCTTCGGTGGGTTAACGGATACCTCCGCACCATACACCGTCAATGTTACCGATGCCAACGGCTGTATCGTTACGGGTAATTTTACCCTAAATCAATCGGTTGCACCTGATTTGGCCATTAGCCCTAATTCACTTTGTTATGATAGCACAATCGGCCTAACGATAACCGCGTCGGTAACTACAGGTGGAACGGCTCCTTTTCAATACAATCTCGATGGGGGCGCCTATCAGACCAGTAATAGTTTTAGCGGTCTTGCTCCAGGAACTTATACGGTAGGAGTAATCGACAGCAATGACTGTACGGATACCGCATCGATAACCGTTAATCCGACTATAACGGCAAATGCCAATTTGGTAAAGGATTTGGATTGTTCCGCATCACCAGATGCTGAGATAGCGGTAACTATTACCGATGGCTATCCTGCCTACACCTATGAAGTACTCTTGAACGGAGCTAACTATCAAGCCGCAGGAACCGCTGTTCCATCAAATCCATTTACGTTTAGTACATCTGATTTCGGTGACTTTGAATTCGTTATCACCGATACGGAAACCTGTTCGGTTACTACGAATGCCGTTACGGTTAGCGATAATCAGCTTCCAACAGTTGCGCCTATTCTTACAGCGCCCTTATGTAATGGTGATGCTAATGGTAGTGTCGACCTCAACGTATCAGGAGGCGTAGGTCCGTATTCAATTACATTCAATGGTAGTGCGCCCACCACACAGCAAGTCTATGCCAGTTTATCCGCAGGTATCAGTTATGCCTATACAGTAACAGATGGGAAAAGTTGTGTTACTTCAGGAAACGTTACGTTGACCGAGCCAACGCCACTGGTTTTCGGAACATCGATTACACAACAATATACCTGTACTACAGGATCGGCGACCATTGAAGTATCTACGCCCGCGAGTGGTGGTTCTGGAACATATGAATATAGTATCGACGGTACGACTTTTAGTGCTTCGACCACCTTTTCAGGTCTGTCGGACGGCACGTATACCATTACAGCTAGAGATGCGAATGGGTGTACAGCCACTAGCACAGAAACTATTGACCCTTTAAACGAGCCTTCTAATCTTACTTTTAGTTCCACACCGGTTACCTGCCCGGCACTGACCTCAGATGTAACGGTTACCGTTGTTGACGGAAATGCTCCTTTTACCTATAGAATTACTGCCCCAATAGTAGTCGATAATGGTTCCACTAACCTTTTTTCAGGGGTAAACCCGGGTACATATACATTTGAGGTAACAGACGATAAAGGCTGTGTTATCACAAGAAATTATACAATTGATGCCATATCTCAAATAGCTGTCACCGGACAATTGGTTGACGACGTTACCTGTAATAACGATACAGACGGTTCGCTAAGCCTTACCGTATCTGATTTTGTGGGCACTTATAGTTATACCATTACAGGCGGAACAGCTGTCGCTCCGGTTTCGGGAGTAAATACCGCTACTCCGATAAATGTTACCGGTCTAGGTTCTGGTACATATACCATTACGGTTACCGACGACACGACCACGTGTACGGCGACTACCGATGTGATAATAACCAATCCTACGTTACTAACTGCAGCTGCCAATGTTAGCCCGATTACATGTGTTAATGATGGTTCGGTTTCCGTTACTGCTGGCGGTGGCTGGGGCAGTTATTCTTATACGCTTACACCTCCTTCTGGTCCGACAGTTGGCCCTCAAGCTTCTAACAGCTTTTCAGGCTTATCGGATACCTCAGGAAATTATACGGTTACCGTTACTGACTTAAACAATTGTACTGCGACCGATACTTTTACGTTATCGGCACCGACTGTCCCTGTAGCCACTGTAAGCGCAACATCCGATCTTTGCTTCGATACCGATGGAACAAATGTAGTTATTGATGCAACTTCGCCACCAGGAGGCGGAGGCCCGGCATATACTTATGGAATGAGCCCAACCGGCCCTTTTCAAGTAGCTAATAATTTCTCAGGACTTTTACCCGGTTCTTATAATTTCTATGTTAGGGATTCTTTCGGATGTACTTCGGCAGCAGCAGCTTTGGTCATAGCCGATCAGCTCGTCGCAAATGCTGTAATAACAAAAGATTTGACCTGTTCAGTACCCACGGAAGCAAATATTCAAGTGGATATTACAGGTGGATATTATCCTGAATACGACCGTTACGAAGTAAGTTACAATGGTGCTGCATATGCCCCGGAAGCTTCAATAACTCCTCCTTTGGGTGCGACATCTTTCATCTACGCAGCAGCAACTGCCGGAACTTATCAGTTCTTGGTTTACGATGCCAACGGCTGTACCACAGAATCTCAGGTCATTACTATAGACCCGACAACGACTCCTGTCGCAACACATGTCGCGACCGACCCTGTCTGTAACGGAGGCTCCGATGGCTTTGTAGAAATTACACCGGACACTAATTTTGGAGTTCCTCCTTATACCATCAATTTTAACGGTGCCGGTTTCTCTTCACAGACTACATATTCTGACCTAAGTGCAGGCATATCGTATAGCTACGTTGTAAGGGACTTTAAAGGATGTTCTGAAACCTACAGCTTTACATTAACAGACCCTGTCCTTTTTGATGCCACGGTTATGGCCAACAACGTTTCCTGTGATACGGGTACTGGTGCTACAACTTTGGGAAGTATTCAAATAGATATCGTTAGCGGAGGTACCGCCAACTTTACATATACCCTTTATGATCAATCGAACAACATTGTAGCGGTTACGGGAGCGACTCCAAACCCACATCCGAATACTACGGACACATCGGTTCTGTTTGAAGGACTTTCTTTTGGTGATTATTACATCAGAATAATAGATGCTAAAGGATGTGAATTCTATCAAAACCCGGTACGTGTTCTTGCAAACCCGTTTTTGAGCCTGACTACGAACGTTACACCACCAGACTGTGTCGTTGGAGGTAGTGTCGATATTACGGCTACCGGTGGTTCGGGCAGCTATACCTTCGAAATATACGATGGTGGCCCAGGTCCTGATTCAACGGCTCCAGGCCCAAATCCGGCTACCGATGTAATTGCAACATTCGACAACCTAAACCCTGGGCAAACCTATATTTTTAAGGCTGTAGATACGGCCAATGGCTGCGAGAGCTATGTTGATGCAACTATTCCCACGGTACCGGGCAGTAACATAGATGTCGTTCCAACACCTACAGTGACCGATGTAAGTTGTAATGGGGATACCGACGGATCCATTGAATTTCAGATAGAAGCGCACGACGCTTCTGTTACAGATGTCGACTATAGTGTCTTAGAGGCCCTTACGAATTCTCCCGCAACGGGAACAAATACCACCGGAACATTGACCGGCCCCGGAGGAGGCCCTACGGGAACAGGTATAGTGACCGATTTAGCGCCGGGCGATTATATTCTTTTGTTCCAAGAGGTAGGTGGGCCTTCGTGTTCGAATACTTATGCCTTTAGAATTATTGAGCCACAACCGGTTGACCTTTTGCTTCTAAGTCAAACAAATGCCAATTGTAATGAAGGTGCCTTTGTTACGGTGAGCGCAAACGGAGGAACTGGCCCATATACTTATGCGTATGCACCAAGCCCAAGTGGAGTGCCTGCATCCTTCCCTGAATCAAGTACTTTTGAAATCACTCCGTCTCCGGCAACTTTTCCGGCGACCTACGATGTCTATGCAAGAGATGCCAATGGTTGTATTTCTACCGCCCCAATACAAGTTATAATCGACGAGGATCCCACACCAACAATGGCTGCCTCTTTGGTAGACGCATGTGTTGCCGAGGGTGCTTTCCAAATAGAGGTAGAACTTACGGCCACCGGAATTTCGCCGTACTATTTAAGTACTGACGGCGGTACCTTCCAACCCGTTGCTTTGAGCAATTTGGGAGATACAGTGACCTTGAACGGTTTTTCTTCGGGTACCCATACCGTTGAGGTTAGGGATGCCAACGGTTGTGGTAACGGTGTGCAAAATGTAACCATTACAGAGCCTATCAGAGCCGGAGCAGCAGTAAATACCCAACCATCATGTGCCGCAAGCGACGGTATAATCGATGTATCCGGAGACGGGGGATCGGGCAATTACAGCTTCGAACTTTATGATAGCCCAGGTGGCACTGTTCTCGAACCGGGCGTTACCTATAATTCAGGTGCCGGGCAATTGGAAAACATACATGCCGGCACGTTCATCGTAAGAATGACCGACACCACGACTTTGTGTACTACGGATACGCCTATTACGTTGGAATCTCCCGATGTTCCCGTATTGGATCCATCAACAGTCGTTAATCTAGAATGTTTCGGCGATTCTGACGGGAGTATTAGAGCTAATTTATCTGCCGCGAGCAACGTGAATCCGCCTTATACCTACGAACTTTATACCGTAAGCGGTGGTACGCCAACTTTATTTGTAGCGGCGCAAACCGACCCCTTATTCTCCGGGTTGGCAGCATTGCCCGTAGGCGATTTCTATCGTGTACGTGTGATTTCCGGGAGGAATTGTGATGCCACAGATGATATTACGATTACCGAACCCCTAGCGGTCGCTGCAAGCGTAACCAACGTAACGGACTTTGGCTGTAACGCGACTTCCGGTTCGGTCAATACGGCCTCTTTTACCGTTACTGCAGACCCGACAACAGGTACCGGGCCTTACTATTTCAGTATTGATGGCGGTAGCTATATGGAGGGAACCGGTGCGGGCAGCAATATCCACACGTATAATACTTCAGTAGCAGGTACTTTTACTATAGATGTACGAGATAGTAATGGTTGTACAATTACACAGTTCGACCAGACCATCGATCCTCTTAATGTGATGTCGTTGAGTGTCATCAATTTTGTTCCTATAGATTGTACGAACAACTTGGAAACGATTACCGTAGACGTTACGGGATCTTCTGGGAGCGCGCCAGCAAACCTAAGCTATCAATTGCTTCCAAGCGGAGCTGCACAAGGAAACGGTGATTTCAGTTTTACTACTCCGGGAGACTATACTATTCGGGTAACTGATACGGACACCTCCTGTTTTGAAGATATTTCACATACGGTCAACCCTTATGACCTGATCGATGTTACCGCATCTTTGGTAGCGGATGCTACATGTAACTCAAGTACCGATGGGCAGTTGCAAATCGATATCTCCGGGTACACAGGTGCTTTCGATTATCAGGTCTTGGACAGTACGGGAACTCCGGTTGCCAGTGCTTCCGGTAGTGACAACGCCACTTCGGATCCTTATAATTTTGTGATTCCACAGACATTGGCAAGGGGAAGCTATTCGGTTCGCGTAACAGAAACGGCCTTCCCGGAATGTACAGATGATTCAAATACAGTAACTATAGATTCACCGGAAGCAATTTTACTTACGGAAGTAAGCAATACCCCGGCAAACTGTAATAGCGATGCCATTGTTGTAGTTCAAGCCAACGGAGGTACTCCGGGCTATACCTATGCCGTTCTTGTTGACGGCAGCCCTGCACCGACCCTCGCTACTGATTTCACCGAAGACGAAACCTTAAACTTAAACCCTGCCACAAGTATGGTATGGGACGTATATGCCAGAGATACCAATGGTTGTATTACAGCAGTTCTAGATGTTACCATTACCTTGGATACCACTCCAGACATAACATTGGCCTTAGTCGATGCATGTGTAGCGGACGGTAGTTTTGAAGTAACCGTTTCTTTAGACGTAACGAACACAGGTGTAGCACCTCATAGCGTAAGCATAGACGGCGGCACTTTTCAAAATATTTCAGGATTCCCACTTACCTTTTCCGGTTTAATTGCCGGTTCTCATGACATTACCGTTAGGGATGCCAATGGTTGTACCGAACTAGAGAACATCGTGATTTCACCAGAGCTTTTATTACAAGCGACCGTTCTGACCCAGCCTACATGTACCACGAACGATGGCGTAATCGACTTTACGGTAAATGGCGGCTCCGGAGCAAATACGGTGGCATTGTTCTTATCGGATGGCACCACACCATCTGGAATAGCCCCTACAGGCAACCAATTTGTCGGTGTTGGTTTCGGAGACTATATAGTTCGGGTCACTGATGATACAATGGGTGCGCCCACAAATTGCACGAAAGAAATAGCTGTTTCTTTGGAAGAACCGACGGCGGTTACTTTGAATACTACAGAAAAGACAGATATAAGTTGCTTTGGAACTACGGATGGCACTATCACGGTAAACTTGGCAAGTCCTTCAACAGGGGTCAATGATAATCCACCGTACTCGTTTACCATCGATAACGGGGTAGACCCAGCGATTACGAACAGCACTGGGCTATTTACAGGCCTGGGCCAAGGAACATATGCCATTACCGTCACCTCGAACAGGGGATGCGTTGGCACGGACAGTATTACGATTATAGAACCGACGCAGTTGGTCGTTAGCGCGAGTGCAACAGATTTTGCCTGTGCCGCAGACAACTCCGTTAGTGAATCTGTACTGACTATCGCCGTTCCAACGACAGGAACTGCACCGTACACCTATAGCATCGATGGCACTAACTTCTTTGCTACGAATACATTTAACATTACCGATACAGGTGCAACACAGAACATTACGGCAACTGTACGAGATGACAATGGGTGTTCGAACACTGACACCGTAACGATAAATCCACTACCGACTATTACAAACGCGGCAACGTCCTTAATTACTGCTATTACGTGTAGCAATCCTGAAACTGCAAGAGTAACGGTTACAGGTGGGTCCGGTGATTTCACGTACCTACAGCTTCCCGGTGGTCCATCTCAGAGTTTGGTTAGCAATACGGCCGACTTTACATTGACCGCGCCGGGCGATTATACTTTCAGAGTGACGGATAACGTAACAGGATGCTATTTCACGACGGCACCTTATACAATTTCTCCATATGACCTTATTGAGGTTATTGCCGCTCCCGCAACACCGGTTACCTGTTTTGGGGACTCGGACGGAGAAATGACGATTCAGGTAAACAATTACCTAGGCGATTACTCCTATCAAGTTTTCGATAGCGCATCGAATGCGATTACTGGTATAGTAAATTCGGATACTTCCAGTAATCCTAGAACAATATCTGGATTACCAGCAGGAAACTTTTACGTAACTGTAATCGCTACGGATACGCCTTTCTGTCAAGATGATTCAAACACCATAACAATAGGGTCTCCTGACGCTACGGTAAGTTTGGTCGAAACCAGTAATGTTAACGCCAATTGTAACATCGGAGCTCAGGTGAGTGTTCGAGCAGATGGTGGCACGCCTGGTTATACCTATGCCTTTGTGCCGACTACGATATCTCCTGCAGGTTTGTATACGGCAAGTGCAAGCGCAGTTCTTACGCCTGCAACATATCCTGCTGATTATGATGTTTATGTACAGGATTCTAGAGGGTGTACCGAGGTTATTACAATTACAGTAAATGAAGATGCCGAACCAACAGTTGTGGCTCCCGCCTATGCTGCTGACCAGTGTACCTCAACAGGAACATCATATAGCTTTACCGTTACAGGTACGGGTGTTGCTCCATTGGAATATAGCGTCGGTAATGGGTTTCAGTCCAGTGCTACGATTTCAGTATCTGCACCCGGAAACTATACGGTTACCGTACGTGATGCCAACGGATGTACCGCTACGGATACGATCGAAATTCTACCCCCGCTCGGTCTTACCGCCACGGCGACCACACAGCCAAGCTGTGCACTCAACGACGGTGTTATTACGATTACCGCGAACGGTGGTGCAGGTGCTGGAAATTATGAGTACGACCTATTCGACAACACCAACACAAGTGTCACCGCAGGCGCAAGACAGGCTTCGAACGTATTCAACGGACTCGCTCCGGGCAACTATACCGCTTTTGTCTATGATACGAACGGTTCCGGTTGTGATGAAGACGTGCCCGTATCTTTGGCGACACCTACTCCAGTGGTATTTACGCATACGCAAGAGAATGTATCCTGTTTCGGCGGAGCCGACGGTTCGATAACAATCGCACTGGATGCGTCAAACGACAATCCTCCATATACTTATACCCTTGATGATGGGATTAACCCTCCAACGGTACAGAGCAGTAATCTATTTACAGGTCTGGTTGCAGGATTCTATGATATCACCGTAACCTCGGGTAGGGCATGTACAGATGTACGCACCATTGAGATCACACAGGTCGATGCGGTAACTGTTACTGCCGCCAATACGGAATTCGCCTGTAATGCCGATAATACGGTGTCTCAAGCAACGATTACGGCTACGGCCACTGACGGTACTGCGCCCTATAGCTATAGTATCAACGGCACAGATTTCTTTGCCTCAAATACATTTACGATCACCGATACTGGTGTCACGCAGAATATTACAGTTACCGTACGAGATGATAATGGTTGTACGGATACGGACACGTTAACTATAGAGCCATTAAATGTTTTCACGGCAGCAGTAACCCAGGTTTCACCGATTTCCTGTTCTGGTCCGGAAGAAGTTTTGATAACCGTTAGCGATAATGGAGACGCGACTAATGCCTACACTTATGTACTCTTACCGGTAGGGAACCCGAACGGTACTCAAACTGGAACGCCTACTTACGACACCGCTACTTATGACCTTTCAGCAGTCGGTAACTATGTATTCCGTATTACGGATACGGTTACAGGGTGTTATGTAGACACGGCAGCCTATTCAATTGCGCCTTTTGACCTTATAGAGGTACGTGCTACGGCGGTCGATCCTGTTATTTGTTTTGGTGATAATTCTGGTTCTTTGGAAATCCGCGTAGATGGTTATGTTGGAAACTACCAATATGAAGTATTCAGTAGCGCAGGGACTTCAATTATCCCACTCACCGCTTCTAATACCAGCGTTAACCCAAGAACGATTTCTGGTCTTTCGGGAGGTAATTACTTTGTAAGGGTCACCGAAACGTCTTCACCAGGGTGTTCGGATGACACGAACATGGTTACCATTATATCTCCGGATATGCCTTTAACTGCTATTGTGAATCCTTTGGCCAATGTAACTTGTACAAATGATCAGGGTGAGATTTTAGTTGACCCGAGCGGAGGTTATGCGCCCTATGATATCGTATTGACTAATATAGATACTGGGGATGTTTACAACGCGAACAATGTTCAGAGTTTCATCTTTACGGAGCTTACCGCCGGTAATTTCACGGTTCAAGTTACTGATAGTGCAAGGGCGCCGGGCTGTGAATTTAATGATACTGAAGTCTTGGTAGGAATAACATAAGCCTAGTTAACTCTTCTCAAAGGTACACCGTTTACAGCGTAAGGTCCGGTAACTAGTAGTAGTCCTGAAGGTAATTATTTAAGAAATACAACTCTTCTTCCTTTAAATCTTCCTGTCAAAAGTATAAGAATACATCCGGGTTTTATTGAACTTCTTAATTTCGCAGGTTTTTAAGGTTAACTCTAAGTCTTTTTCTGAGGTACATCATCAGCTGGTTAGTAGAAAGTTCTAGCCATTGTTTGCTTTATATTTTTGTTTTAATTAAAATAAATAATTTTTTTTTTATTAAATAGATTAAGGGGTTTGGGGTTTGGGGTTTGGGGTTTGGG
>ENA-ORXM01001060-ORXM01001060.1-marine-metagenome-genome-assembly--contig:-NODE-1060-length-40973-cov-8.136370_pt1 | contig 40973 bp, 31 predicted proteins | sample MGYA00237867_ERZ511480 | MGnify/ENA primary metagenome ERZ511480 (study PRJEB26309, sample SAMN06266103) | marine metagenome | isolation source: Algal blade | place: United Kingdom:Sidmouth, United...
ACGCCAACGGCGGCGGCTTGCGCATCGTAATCAAACTACCCACCAGTCGCCTAAGGTAGACACACAGCCACAGCCCAATCTATACGCAATGCGGCTCTCCGCTCAGCTCAGGGCTGCTGATAGCCCCGGGAACTATCGCACGGTCGAGAAACTCTCAACCGAGATGCGCTTCAGCTTGCAGCGGCGCGCCCTGAGGGGCATAAAACGTCTAACGGTTAAGAACCGCGCTACAGCTCTCTATTAAAGCAGGTACGCATCAACACATTTAGCGCTGCATTAAAACGCATAACTAAGTAAAGTTACCGATTGCTTGTTGACACATGCAGACGCTAAATTGAAAGGGTCAAGTAACGGCTCACCGCTTTGGCGATATGCTACCTAAGCAACCCTCGCGGTGCGCTATCAGATACGGAGTTAATCATGAAAAAACTCAGCCTCGCAGCATTGCTGCTCAGCCTGTTTACCGCACCTACACAAGCCGACACAGCTGTTTTTGCTGGCGGCTGCTTTTGGTGCATGGAGTCTGACTTTGAGAAACTCGAAGGTGTATCAGAAGTGATATCTGGGTTTACCGGTGGCAAGGCTAAAAACCCCACTTACAACGGCAACCACGACGGGCACTATGAAGCCGTTGAAGTCCAGTACGACCCCAAAATCGTTAGCTACCAGCAGCTATTAGACTACTACTGGGTCAACATTGATCCATTTGATGCGCGTGGTCAGTTTTGTGACAAAGGCTCTGAATATCTCAGCGCGTTGTTTGTTGCCAACGACGAAGAACGTGCATTGGCGGAAGCCTCGAGAGAAAAAGTTGTACAGCAGTTCAGCTCTCAAACCGTTGTCACACCGATACTGCCAGCCAGCACCTTCTACCCGATCCAAGGTGATGAAAGCTACCATCAGGACTATTACAAAAACTACGCTGGTCGCTATAAATACTACCGCTGGAGTTGTGGTCGCGACAAACGCCTAGATTCGATCTGGGGCGCGCAACGACAAGCCCTCGTAAAGGATCACTAGCCGCTACTGAAGTTACTTGGCATACAGTCGAAGACAAACCAGCTCAGCGACCTTTCAAAGCACATGGCTGCATCAGCAGCCTGTGTACCTTCTCGGTGTTTGACACAGCACGTCACTTTTCCCAAAGCTTTGCCATCAAGTTGATACAACGCCAAGCTTCTCCGCACTCCCCCACAGCTATTAGGCTGACACTGCGTAAATTTAGCAACTCCAGTGTCAGATGATTTAAGGCATTGCGTTGAATCTTCGGGCGCTGTCTAAGCAATCTCAGGGCATGAGTCGTCAGTTTGATGGCGTAAACGTGCTTCCCCCGCCGCTGCGCTGAGCGAACACGTCGTGCGTAGAGTACATATTCTTCGACAACCTTGCGTGGCAGCCGATTGCACACGGCGACCGCATCTTGAACGGCCGAAACTTTTTGTTCTTCCGCCCGCTGCTCAGGCGCAAGTACACCACCATCGATCAAAAACCCGGGCATGATCTCGGCGTCATAGCCTCGCCATTCCTGCTCAGCGTCGTGTTTCGTTTTAAAACATGCCTGCAGAGGCTTAGCCACTCTGACAGTAGGTTTGCCCTTCTTGACTAGCTGTTCTTCAACCACTTCCATTGTGCGTCCTCTTTACAGCTCACGCAGTGAATTTAGAAAATCTAACTGTTCTATCCGTAGAGTTTCACATCGTTGAGTCGATGGTTAAAACGGGTATAACTGATCTGTGAGAGACGCTACCGTAGCGGCCCGATGCCCTTTAAAAAAAGAACAAGCATTTACACAGTCCCGAACAGTGACTTACTCGTCGCGGGGAAAAAGAACATTGCACGCAATGCCGCCGTCACTTGAAGCTCAGGCAATTGAAGTTTTTATTTTGCTATGGACCTACTCGAATGCCTCAACACACAGCGAGGCGATGACAAATAATGCAGGTCTCCATAGTTTGATGATAGACCTTGAATGACACTTTGACAGGCAAAAGGCTCAAAGCCCTTTCACTCGCGCCAGAATCCACTACAATCATCCGCCCACCAACGAGGGAAGAACATGCACGCAGGGCTGGATTTTGGAACGTCAAACAACGCACTCTCCATTTGTGAATCCGACGGTTCGGTTCGCTTACTAAACCTAGAAGCACACGCTCCCTTACTGCCATCGGCAATACACACAGCCGAGCGTGAATTGGTGCCGCTGCTAGTTCTAGATTACCTCGACGCTGATTATCGGGACGCCTACGCCAAAAAAAGAACAGGCGATATCGCGCGTGCTCAGCGCGTCATTATCGAAGAAGGCTTGGCTGGTGAAACGCTACTGGCCTTTGGCAGCGATGCATTTAAAGCCTACATGGCAAACCCTGGCGAGGGCTACTTCATCAAGTCACCTAAATCATTTTTGGGCGTCAAAGGATTGGGGCAATCGCAACTAAGCCTCTTTGAAGATCTCTGCACACTACTTTTGGGCGAGATAAAAAAACGGGGTGAGGCAGAACTGGGTGAAAACATCACCTCACTGACAGTCGGACGACCAGTCAATTTCCTCGGCCGAGGCGGTGAAGAAAGTAACCAACAAGCAATGGGCATCATCCGACGAGCTGCAGAAAACATTGGCTGGAGCAAAATCGACTTTCGATTAGAGCCCGCTGCTGCCGGATACCACTACGCACGCACCCTACAAAAGCCTCAGCGGGTCTTGGTGGCCGACATCGGAGGTGGCACGTCCGACTTCTCTTTATTGGAGTTGTCACCCGACGGTCGAAGCAAAGCCCTGGCTCACCAAGGCACACGCACCGGTGGTAATGACTTTGACATCGCGCTCGCAGTGAATAAAATCATGCCGTTATTTGGCATGAGCGAGCGCAACAAGCGCGGCCTGCCACTACCAGCTAATTTGTTTTGGGAAGCCATGTCGGTGAACGATGTGCCGGCTCAGCGCAATTTCTACAGTGCACAAACCGGTCGAGACATTGCCCAGCTGATGCTGGACATGCCAAACGAATCTCGTTTTTCAGGCTTTGAATCTATCTGGCGTAATAAACGTAGCTTTGAGTGCGTTCGTTTTGCCGAAAAAGCAAAAATCACCTTATCAAAAGAAGAGCAAACTCAGATAGATATCCCTGGTCAGCAGGAGGTACTGCAGATTCACAGACAAGACCTACTAGAGGCTAGTCAACGCTTACTAAGTACAATACAAGCCCTGCAAGTAGACACTTTGCGAGGTCAAGCTGCTCCGGATGTCGTGTACACGACCGGCGGCTCTGCGCAATCTCAGATATTTCTTGACGCACTTGCCACATGGCTACCCAACGTGCCCGTGACAGGTGGCCATCACCTCGACGGAGTCGCTTCGGGTTTAGCACTTCCAGAGGTGGTATTGGCCTGATGCAGCGCTCAATGCAAGTGTTGTAGCAACACTTGCCGCTCTTTGATAAAAACATCATAGCTCCCAGCAAACACCACTCCGTGAACCCTCTTTAGCGCGTATGCAATCCACTTGACAACGCCAACAAAGCGTACTCATCGCTCTCATTACACAGCACCAAATCAGTGCTAAAAAAACTGTCATTTTGGTGAGCGGCCCAGAAATGGGGCAGTCGATAAACCTCATTACTCCACAACAGATTGATTTCCTAGCAGTTTATATTTTTCCAAGTCCGGCACACCCTTTGCGCCATACCTCCTTATATTTTTGTAATAACCTTAGCAAGGAAGGTATATGTCGTACTTAGAACCCACCGAGTTTGTGACCAAAATGGTCGACCAAGGCGAGTCGAAAGTTTTCATGTCAACCAAGGACACATTAATACGTGCATTTATGGCAGGAGCCATACTTGCACTAGCTGCAGCTTTTGCTATCACGGTCACCATCAAAACCGGCTCCCCACTTGTAGGCGCAGTGCTTTTTCCCGTTGGCTTCATCATGCTCTACTTGATGAAATTCGATCTGCTAACAGGCGTATTTACTCTTGTACCACTGGCCCTGCTCGACAAACGCCCAGGCGTCACACCCGATCAAGTACTACGCAATTGGGGCTTAGTGTTTATGGGCAACTTTGGTGGTGCAATTTCCGTCGCGTTTATGATGTCCTTTATCTTTACCTTCGGCTACAACACCGATGGCGGAGCGATAGCAGAAAAGGTATCAACCATTGGTGAATCACGCACACTCGGTTATCAAACCTACGGTCTGGCAGGCTGGATCACCATATTTATCCGCGGTATGTTGTGCAACTGGATGGTCTCAATGGGCGTGGTCGGTGCAATGATCTCCACTTCCGCGACTGGCAAAATGATGGCGATGTGGATGCCCATCATGCTGTTCTTTTTTATGGGTTTCGAACACTCTATCGTCAACATGTTTTTATTCCCCTTCTCCATGATCATGGGTGGCGAATTCACCTTCGTGGATTACATCATCTGGAACGAGCTCCCTACTGTACTTGGCAACCTGTGTGGCGGCCTATTGTTTGTTGGGCTACCTCTCTACTACACCCATGTTCGTACCAGCGCACAACGCAACCATGGTGACGTAGAGCTAATCAAAAAGCCTGCTTAAAAATCCAAGTAAAGAACAGAAGCACGGGCGCGTATTTACGACAAAAAAGTAGTCGCGATGCGCCGCTCGTAACGTCTTAAGCGGATTCTCAACAAATACCCGTGCTTCTCTTTTTTGCAACGACCGAGACACTACCTTGCCGCTAGAACTCTCCATTGGCCAATTCTCTGATAAGGGACGTAAGCCTGTAAACCAAGACTTCCATGGTGCCATGCTGCCTAAGGAGCCCCTGTCTAGCAGCAAGGGAACTACTCTCGCCATAGCGGACGGCATTAGCAGTAGCAGCGTCAGTCAAATCGCTAGCGAAACTGCTGTAACAGGCTTTCTGCAAGACTACTACTCCACTTCTGAATCGTGGTCCGTTCGCTCGTCGGTAAAAAACGTACTGAACGCAACTAACTCTTGGCTGTACGCGCAAACACGCAACGGCCCCTACCGCTACGATATCGAAAAAGGTTATGTCTGCACCTTTAGTGCAATCGTTCTAAAGTCTGCCACCGCCTATGTTTTCCACACGGGTGATGCAAGAGTCTATCGCCTAGCTAAAAACTCTTTAGAGCAACTAACCGAAGATCATCGAGTATGGGCTTCCGCCGACCACAGCCATCTTAGTCGTGCGTTAGGCATGCGAGAAAACCTTGAGTTTGACTACAAGCAATACACCTTGCATGAAGGTGACACCTTCATCTTAGTCACAGATGGGGTTTACGATTTTTGCAAGTCTGGTGTATATATCGACGCCATTAACAACAACTCCAATGACCTCGATACCGCAGCGAAGCAGATAATCTCTCATGCCCTATCGCAGGGCAGCGACGACAACTTGACCGTGCAAATAGCCAGAGTTGATCGCCTTGGCAATCAAGATGTACAAGAGCTACAGGAACAAGCATTAACTTTACCTTTTCCACCAACACTTCAAGCAAGAACGTCGTTTGATGGGTATCGCATCATCAGAGAGATCCACCACAGCCCACGCAGCCATGTCTATCTGGCGGAAGACGAGGAGTCTGGTCAACAAGTCACCTTGAAAACCCCTTCAGTCGATATGCGAGACAACGCGGCTTATTTAGAATCCTTTTTGATGGAAGAGTGGATTGCCAGACGAGTTAGCAATGCCCACTTACTTCAGGCACTCAGCACATCTCGCCAGCGCAAATACTTATACGTAACCACCGAGTTTGTCGAAGGCATAACTCTTCGACAGTGGATGCTAGACAACCCGGCACCCAACATTGAGAGCGCGAGAAAAATACTAGAGCAAATTGCGCGTGGCCTTCGAGCAATGCACCGACAAGAAATGCTACATCAAGACTTACGTCCAGAAAATATTATGATCGATGCTTCAGGCACCGCCAAGATCATAGATTTTGGCTCTACTCGTGTTGCGGGCATAGCGGAAATACAAACGGTGCATGAGCAACAACACATACGAGGCACCCTACAATACACCGCACCAGAATATTTGCTAGGCGAAGCAGGGCGGAATAACTCAGACTTGTATTCTCTTGGGGTCATTGCCTACGAAATGCTTTCCGGAAGACTACCCTACGGCGCAAGCATGGGCCGAACCACATCCCGTGCAGCACAACAACGCCTCAGCTACCAATCAGTACTGGATGACGAACGTACCGTTCCTCTTTGGATTGACGAAGCACTTCGTAAAGCAGTGCATGTAAGCCCTAATCGTCGCTACAGCGAACTCTCAGAGTTTTTGTATGACTTACGCCACCCAAACGCGGCTTTCTTACTAAAAGATAGAGCACCACTTTTAGAGCGCAACCCCATTTTCTTCTGGAAAGTACTCTCACTGATTCTTATGTTTTTGATTGTGATTCTAATAGCCACACACCCAAACGTTAGTCACGCCGCCCAAACACAAGATCCAATTGAAACAACTCGATGTAAAACCCTCTCCCTAGGAATATTAAAATGAAAAAACTAGAAATGACTGAAACTATTCTTGCTGCTAAAGCTTCGTCGGGTTTGGGCTGGGAGGAGATTTCTGAAAGCGTAGGCCTCTCACCGGTGTTTTTGACCTCGGCTTGTCTTGGCATGAACAGCTTAGAAGCCGAACACGCAAAAAAACTCTGTGCTACTTTAGACCTACCCGAAACTGTCGCGTATGCGCTTGAGCAGTTCCCTACTAAAACATGGGAACAAGCAGTACCTACCGATCCACTGATCTATCGTCTCTACGAAGTGGTAGGTGTTTACGGCGAAACAATCAAGGAGTTGATCCATGAGAAATGCGGTGACGGTATCATGAGCGCTATTGACTTCACCATGACAATAGACAAAGAAGAAAATCCAGCAGGTGATCGTGTCGTGATCAAAATGGACGGTAAGTTTTTACCGTACAAAAGATGGTGATATAACACTTAGCCGAGTCCGAGCTGCCCAGCACCACACTGAGGCAGCTAAGGCCCTTCGAGTGCTTAGTTGTGTAGTTCGGCCCCGCTGCACAGTACGTCATAACAGGCGCCCAGCGTGTGGTAGTCGGTCTTACCTGCTGGAGATTTTAAGTCGTCAATCTTTTGGTTGTCACGGGTGAGAATACGATACCAAGCCCCGTGCTCATGATCGATCATGTGCTGCCAACTGTATTGCCAGATTCGCTCATACCACTGCCAGTATTTATCATCACCTGTGGCTTCGGCTAGTCGCGCAGCAGCCGCAAAACTTTCTGCCTGAACCCAAAAATACTTATCGCCATCACACACACTGCCGTCAGGCGCAAAGCCATAACAAATACCGCCGTGTTCGTCATCCCACGCCGCTTGCAGTGCCCGATCAAACAGCTCTGCTGCCTTTTCGACTAACCAAGGCTCTGGGGCGTGCTGATTGAGGATAAGCAAAAGCTTCGCCCATTCTGTTTGGTGACCTGGCTGAAAACCCCAAGGGCGAAATAAGTTTTTAGGGTCATTTAAGTTGTACTCCCAATCAATCTGCCAGTCGGTGTTGTAATGTTCCCAAATCAACCCATCAGCCAATACAGCCTGGCGCTGGCACATGTTGCTGGCGAGTAGCTTTGCACGCTCCAAATAACGAGTTTCACTGGTCGCCTCAAAAGCTGTCAGCAATGCTTCACAGCTGTGCATATTGGCATTTTGACCACGGTATGGAGAGGTCGTTTGCCAGTCGCTGCTGATTTCATCTTTATACAGGCCAGCTGGTGCGTCCCAAAAATACTCTTCCATCAGATCAAAGGTCGCGCTCAGGCGCTCGCTCGCGCCAGCTACCCCAGAGCGATGCGCCCAACTGCACGCCAGCATCACAAAAGCCAAGCCATAACAGTGATTTGTTCCGTCGACAACTGCTCCTTTGTTCAGCAACCACGCATAGCCTCCGGTAGTGGGCTGAAAATGTGATTGCTTCAGAAAGTCATAGCCGTGCTGTACATAGGGCAGCAACCAACTGTCGTTGAACATTCTTTGCCAGACAGCGTAGTTAAAAACAAAACGAGTGCTGCTCACCAAATGCCGTGTACCGGCATCATAAACACTTCCATCATCTTTAAAATGCTGAAAAAAACCACCGCTTTCGTCTTTGGCTCGCGGTTGATAAAAATTAAAAATATCGCGACAGTGCTGCTGCAAAAAGGCACGTGACCTAAAGTCTGGGGCTTGTGGTGCGTTGCTCATAACGAAATACTCTGGCGCTCTCCGGTTCGCGCAGATTCTAACACTGCAATCGCCGTCGCCAAAGACCACAAACCGTCTTCAGCGCTTGCCGCCACATCGCCCTCGCCCCAGACAGCTGCATGAAAAGCCAACAGCCCTGTTTCATAATAATTGGAGGGCGTTATTTCTAGGTGCTTTTCGCCGTCAGCATTACGCAACATCACTTTTTGATCTCCACCTTGCGCCATCACACCTGATGCAAAGATAGAGCCCTCACTGCCGTGTATTTCTAAGCCGTGGCCCGCAAAGGGAACAGCGAAACTAACGTGTATTTGGGCCAAAAGGTTGTTGTCAAACTTCAGCACGCACATGTTTCCGTCTTCTAGCGTATCGCTAGCCAGCCCTGTATTGTGATTTAACGAAACGGTTTCGGTGGGATTTGCATCAAGTAAATAACGCAGGCTATCAACATCATGCACCGTGATGTCGAGCACTACGCCACCACCGGAATTAGGCGCGTTTATTCGCCAACCTTGCAAGGCCTGGCGTAAATACACTGCATGGAAAACGCGTGCTGAGTTAGGAACACCAATGGCGCCATCTCGTATTAAGTCGCGTATCAATTGATGACTATGAGAATTACGCAAGTGGTGATTGGTGGCCATCACCACACCATTCTCAGCACATGCATCAGCCATTTTCTGTGCGTCTGCTAGAGAGGTCGCCAGCGGCTTTTCGCACAGCACATGCTTGCCCGCTGTCGCAGACGCTAGCACTTGCTCGTAATGCAGCTCGTTAGTTGTACTGACGTACACAGCGTCTAAGTTCTCATCGGCGAGCAACTCATCGATCGAGGTATAGCTAGCGGCTATATCATGCTCTGATGCAAACGCCTTTCCGCGCTCGGCGTCGTTGCTCAGCACCGATATGACCTCACCACCGGTCGCACGTATCGTGGGAATCATTTTTCCCGCAGCGATGTTACTTGCCCCTATCGCAGCCCATCTCAGCGTACTCTCGGTCGACATGCTCTATTCCTGGTGTAATTATCAAAAAATGGTAGTGCTTGTGCATTCAGCACTAGGGCAGTAGACACGTTTTGGTTTATGCGTTGGCCACACAAAGGCAAACGCAAAACCAGACCTACACCTTTACGCAATGCGCTGTTCAGAGCCCGTATCAAATAGCACCGCGCGTGACATATCCACTGCAAATTCTGTGGTGCTGCCAGCGCGTAAATCTAGACCGGCACGCAATCTTGCCGTGATGCTGTGCCCACCAATACGTGTAATAGCATAGATATCTGCACCGGTTGGTTCCGCTACCTCAACAGGACACTGCAAATTAACCGTATCGTGGCCGATGGCTTTTGCGCTAACGGGATCAGTGACCATCTCTGGCCTTAGTCCCAACATCACCTCTTGACCATCTGAAAGCGCAGACTTATCACTGTGGCTCGGCAGGGTTAAAAGCGCTTCTTCCGCACTTCCACCGCCTACTTTCACAGCATAGTCATCGCCCGACCTCAGCAGTTTACCTGGCAGCAGGTTCATGGCAGGAGACCCCATAAAACTAGCGACAAACGTATTGGCTGGACGGTTATAGATCTCCTCTGGAGTGCCCAGTTGCTGCACAATGCCGTCTTTCATCACCGCGATAGTGGTTGCGAGGGTCATCGCTTCTATTTGGTCGTGAGTTACGTAGACAATGGTCGAGCCCAATCGCTGATGCAATCGCTTTATTTCGGTGCGCATGTCGACACGCAGTTTAGCGTCTAGGTTGGACAGAGGTTCGTCAAACAGAAATATTTTTGGGTCACGCACCAGTGCTCGCCCCATCGCCACGCGTTGGCGCTGCCCACCCGAAAGAGCTCCAGGCTTGCGTTTTAGCAAATGTTCTATCTGCAACATACTGGCAACTTTCGCAACAGCTTGTTCACGCTCGGCTTTAGACACCCCGCGCATTTCCAAACCAAAAGCGATGTTCTCTTCTACGCGCATGTTTGGGTAGAGCGCATAGGACTGAAACACCATCGCGATATCACGCTTGGACGGATGCCGGTCATTGACGCGCTCTCCGTCGATTGCGAGATCGCCGCTGGTGATCTCTTCTAGACCAGCGATCATGTTGAGCAAGGTAGACTTACCACAGCCCGACGGGCCAACCAGTACCAAGAAGTCTCCGTGATCGATACTGATATCAATATCTTTCAGCACCTCTATTTTGCCGTAACTTTTACAGATTTTTTGAATATTGAGAGAAGCCATGATGCGTTATCCTTTTACCGAACCGGCCATCAAGCCGCGAACAAAATATCGACCTGCCAACACATAGACAAGCAAGGTGGGTAATGCCGCCAATACAGCAGCTGCCATATGTACGTTGTATTCTTTAACACCGGTAGAGCTGTTGACCAAGTTATTCAACGCAACGGTTATAGGTGCGCTTTCACCGGCAGCAAACGAAGCGCCAAAGAGAAAATCGTTCCACGTGTTGGTAAATTGCCAGATGATGGTCACCACAAAAATAGGCGCTGAACTAGGCAATAAAACACGCCAAAATATTTTAAAGAAACCAGCCCCGTCTATCATCGCCGCCCGAACCAACTCGGTGGGAAACGCTTCGTAATAGTTACGAAAAAACAACGTGGTAAAGCCAATCCCGTAGGTCACGTGTACCAACACCAACCCCGCAGTTGTACCCGCTATACCTAGCCATCCCAATACCTGAGACATAGGTACAAGCACAATCTGGAATGGAATAAAGCAGCTAAACAACAACAGACCAAAAACTACTTTGTGACCCGGAAAGCGCCATTTTGTGAGCACGTAACCGTTCAAAGCCCCGACCAATGTACTAATGAGAACGGCGGGTACAACCATCATCACGGAGTTCATAAAGTAACCTTTCAGCCCTTCACAACTCATCCCTATACAAGCAGAGCCCCAAGCAGACAACCAAGGTTCTATCGTCCATGTATTTGGCAAGGCCATCATATTGCCTTGTCGAATTTCATCCAGTGATTTAAACGACGTAACCAGCATCACAAACAAAGGCAGCAGATACATAAACGCAAAGACAATCAGCGTCGTGTAGATAAACACCCGAAGCACACGGCTCTGTCCGTGGTGTTGCGAATTAGTCGACATGTTTTGGCTCCTTAAGCTCCGCGTACAGATAAGGCACCATAATCGCCACTACCGTCATCAACATCACCATGGCGCTTGCCGCACCTATGCCCATTTGATTCCGTGTAAAAGTATAAGAATACATAAATGTCGCAGGCATCTCGGTGGCGTTGCCTGGGCCGCCGCCAGTCAAGGCAACGACTAAGTCATACGACTTTATCGCCATATGCGACAACACAACAAAGGCACTTAAAAACACAGGACCTAGCTGAGGAATCACCACTCTTCGATAAAGACGAAAACCCGTTGCACCGTCGAGTTGCGCCGCTTTTAGCTGCTCGTGGTCTATGCCGCGCAACCCCGCCAAAAACATTGCCATGACAAAACCAGAGCTCTGCCACACCGCCGCTATTACCACGGTGTAGATTGCCATTTTGGGATTGACCAGCCAGTTAAAGGTAAAGCTCTCCCAGCCCCAGCTTTGCATCGTGTGCTGCAAACCAAGCCCAGGGTTTAAAAACCATTTCCACGCTGTGCCAGTGACAATAAACGACAGCGCCATCGGGTAGAGAAAAATTGGCCGCAATAGGCCTTCAGCACGAATTTTTTGATCTAATAATATCGCCAATAGCAGCCCAATCAGCGAACAAATAATGATGTACAAACTACCAAAGACAAGCAGGTTATCGAGCGCTACCTGCCAATTGAGAGTCTTCCATAACTTGCTGTACTGTTGCATGCCCACGTACTTGTAATTGGGCAACATGCGCGAAGCGCTGACTGAGATATAAGCTGTCCACGCAATAAACCCGTAGACAAATAGAATCACCAGTGCAAAAGAGGGAGACAACACAAGCTGCGGCAACCAACGCTGCAGCCAGCTCCTAGTCTCTCCAGTGATAGCAGCCATAATTCAGCTCCTGAACAATAAAAAAGAAGACAATCAAAAAGCTGCAACAGAACGTCACAGCCAAACTTGCAACAAAAAAGCGAGACGGGAATGCCGTCTCGCCGAAGCGCTCTTACTCAGCGCCCTGTACAGCGGCCACTAGTTGAGTCACTGCAGTGGCGTCGTCCATACCACCGTTGAAGTGGTTGGTCACCACGTCATAGACAGCATTTTTAACTGCAGCAGGTGCAGCATGACCGTGTGCCATTGAACCCATCAACTGATCAGAAGCTGAAGCTTCGGCCAGATCAGCCATACCTTTTTTGCCGCAATCATCGAAATCGTCGTTAGGCACATCGGTGCGCGCTGGCACGGAGCCTTTAACAACATTAAACGCACTCTGGAAAACAGGTGACATGATTGCTTTTGCCATCGCGTCCTGTGCTTTTTTCTGCGAATCATCAACCGCAAACATCACAAACTGATCAGAGTTAAACGTGACAGAACCCTGAGTACCGGGCACTCGAAAGCAGACAAAGTCTTCACCGGGTTTTTTACCCGCATTTAAGAACTCACCTTTGGCCCAGTCGCCCATGATCTGCACACCGGCTTTCCCTTCTATCACCATGGCAGAAGCTAAGTTCCAATCACGACCAGAGAAATTATCATCCACATAGCTGCGCAATTGAGTCATGCGCTCAAATACAGTTTTCATGGTGTCGGAGCCTAGCGCTTCTGGGTCCAGCTCTATCATAGATTTCTTATAGAAATCCGCTCCACCGGTTGTCAACACGACGCCATCAAACAACGTGGCGTCTTGCCAAGCCTGGCCACCATGCGCTAGCGCGGTATAACCTTTCGCTTTTATTTGATCGAGCAGTGCAATAAAACCGTCCCAATCTGCGGGCATATCGCCGCCCACTTCGTCCAGTATTTCTTTATTTGCCCAAACCCAATTGGTCGAATGTACGTTGACCGGTGCAGCTATCCACTTACCGTCGTACTTTGAGAACTTCTGCAGTGCGGCGGGCACCACCTCATCCCAGCCCTCAGCTGCGGCAACTTCATTTAAATCGCCCAACACACCTTCCATCGCCCAGTCAGTGATATCAAAACCTAACATCTGCACGGCGGTAGGCGCTTTGCCAGAAGTAACACGTGCACGCAGCACCGTCATGGCGCTGGTACCACCACCACCGGCAACAGGCATATCTTTCCAGCCAATTCCCTGACCTTCCAAATCACCTTTTAAAACTTTAAGTGCCGCAGCTTCACCCCCGGCAGTCCACCAATGCAGCACTTCTACTTCGTCTGCAGCTTGCGCAGCACCTACGACACCCAGCACTGACGCTGCGACGAGAGTACGAGTTACTTTGTTCAGCTTTTTCATGATCTTTCTCCGTTACAAAAAAAGTATAAGTTGGGCCACATGACCCAGTGAGTGGCAGCACGTCAAACGCTGTGGCTACCGCAGGAGTTTCGAACAACTAGACCTACATCAATGACACGCCGCTCTCCTGCGACGTCCTCTCCGGCCAAATAGCGAGACATCAACTTCCACGCTTCGTTGCCTATAGCATCAGCACTTACTCTAACGGTGGTAAGCGGAGGCCAAACTAAACGGGAGTCAGGGTTGTCATCAAACCCCACGACGGCGAGGTCTCGTCCGACCTGAATACCTTGTTCTTGGCAGTAGCGATAAACGCCGTACGCCAATACATCCGAAAAGCAAACAACGGCGGTGACGTCACTGTGAGATTCACGCAATTTGGCAATGGCTAACTGCCCCGCATCGCGTCCTTGCTGAATGGGGACTATCCAGCCTTCTGGTACAGATAGACCAGCGTCCTTCATCGCTTGCAAGTAACCGTCAAGGCGCTGATGGAAATCAGACGTGTTACTGTGCCCGCCCAACATCGCTATCTTGCGATGGCCGAGATCGAGTAAATGCTGCGTGGCTAACCGCATGCCTAGTCGGTTATCAGCCACAACTACTGGCGCCTGACTGAACGCCACTTCGCGCATAACACAGACCACCGGACACCCATTGCGACGCAGGCCTTCTAGCCAGTTACTGTCTGTATCGGGTGCCGGGCAAAGCACTACGCCGCCCACGTTATATTCGCGATAGGTCTGCACCAAGCGGCTTTGACGCTCAATGTTGTCGCTACAGCCCGCCAACATAGGCGTCATGCCCGAGGCAAAGACAGCCTCTTCCAAGCTCGCGGCCACCATAGCTGGGTAAGACAATCCAAAGTCGTTGACGATTACACCAACAAAGTCAGGCTTCGCGCTGCGCAACGCGGCTGCCTTGCGGTTGTATACATACCCTGTAGCACCAATCGCCGCCTCGACGCGCTGTCGAGTTTCAGACTTCACACGTTCATCATTCTGTAGCACCAGCGACACAGTGGATTTTGATACCCCTGCTTTGTCAGCTACATCTAAAAGAGTGACACGTTGACGGACCATGTATTGGATCGTTCCATTTAGAATTTATTGAAACAACACGCTATGATGAATTTTTACGGCATTAATTTGCGTAATATCTCGTTACAAAGCACCATATTTGGTATTGGTAACGAAACGTTTCGAAGAAATTTAGCACAATCTATGGAACGTTCCAACAAATATTGCAATTTATTTCCTCATCGAGTCTTATAGGGAAGGGTTTAGCATGGCATTTGAAATCACCGATCTACACCATGACGTCGAGGCTGCTCGCCACATGCTGCGACATAAACACCCCAATTATCGCGACAGCTTTGAAAAAATTAGCCAGCTCATAAGCAAAGAGCTAGACGAAGTAGCGAGCTTACATCTAAGCGGCAAACCCGTTGTGCCAGAGGTGTCTTTTGAACAGATAGATCGACTCAAAAGCGATGAATCTCTAAAAAGCGCTATACACAAGCGCGGCTGCGTAGTGGTGCGCAATTGCTTCAGTCAGGAAACAGCGTCCGGCTGGAGCGATGAGATAGCCCAATACCTAGACGACAATAATTACCTTAACCAAGAGATAGATCCTTCGCTCGACCAGTACTTTTCATCTCTGCAAAAAAGTAAACCGCAGATATACAGCGTGTATTGGTCCAAACCACAGGTCGCAGCTAGGCAATCACAAGAACTCGCAACTGTTCGCAGCTATCTCAACAGGCTCTGGCAGTACAAAGACGGCGATCAACAGGAGTTCGACCCTGACAAAGAATGCACTTACGCAGACCGCACACGCCGCCGCGAGCCAGGCGATAATTCTCTGGGTTTAAAACCACACATAGACGGGGGATCGGTTGAGCGATGGCTTGAACCAGGCTTTCAGGCAGTTTATAAAAATGTTTTTTTGGGCGAATTAGAAAAATACAACGCTTTCAGCGCCATTGGTCGCACCCAAACACAGGAGCTAAAGTCCCCGGCCGTGTGTAGCATGTTCCGTACATTCCAAGGCTGGACCGCACTGTCACCACAAGGACCTGGCGATGGCACCTTACAGCTGATACCTAGCGTAAACTCGTTGCCGTACATGCTGCTGCGGGCCTTGCAAGATGATGTACCCGCTGGTGAACTGTGCGGTGCAATGCCGGGCCGCGCACTGCTGGTTGACCCCAGCTGGCACGCCGAACTGCTCAAAGGGCTTGTCACTATCCCGCATATGAACCCGGGAGACACCATTTGGTGGCACCCTGATGTTGTGCATGCTGTTGAAGACGAACACACAGGCAGTGGCTACAGCAATGTGATCTATATAGGCTCAGCACCACTTTGCAATAAAAACGGACGCTATTTAGAGCAACAAGCTAGAGCTTTTTTGCAAGGCAAAAGCGCTCCGGATTTCGCAGCCGAGAACTACGAGCTACAGTACCCCGATCGCGCCAGTGAAGCCGATTTAACTCTACTGGGCAAACAACAGCTGGGATTAGCGCCTTGGTAAACCGCACGCAGTTGCTTGCGCAGCACTCGCCGCGCAAGCTCCCGGCCACTCCAACAGCTAAGCCCCTAATGGACCGCTAGCTTATAAACTTGCACATCCCAAAACCAAGTGGCATTCCGGTTCGGCTCTCGTAGCCAAAGGCTGAATAAAAATTTTCTTTGCCTTGCGCTGATAATAACGCAACAGTTGCACCAGACTTGGCTTCTCTCTTGATATACAACTCGAGAACTTCCAATACAGATCGCCCAAAGCCACGATCTTGATAGTTTGGATGCACCACGACATCTTGAATATAAAAAAACAAACTGCCGTCACCCACTATTCGACCCATAGCAATCAACTGCTCTTGCACATACACGGTGGCAAAAGCTAGAGAATTATCGAGGCTTTTAGCAGCCTGAAACTCAGAGACCGCACCCCAACCAGCGGTAGCACGTAAAGCAACAAAGTCCGCGACTGATGGCGCTTTAGCGCTAGCCGTATGCTTTTTCTCTAACTTTGTCATAAGTGTTTATAGTTTGTTTAACACGCAGCGAAGCTCGTAACACAGCCTCTTCTGACAACAACCCTGACTCTAAACGCTCTGTTAATTGCTGAGATAGACGCGGCAACTGCTCATCACTAGCAACCAACAAAAGCTCTACTCCTGCATTGATAGCCTGCACAGCCACATCAACCAAAGGCCTACCCGCAGCTGTTGCGGCAGCCATCAACCCATCACTGACCACCAAACCAGGGAAATTAAAGCGCTGTCGAAGCAAATTGACCACCGGGGCAGAACAGGTTGCGGCGCAGCTAGCATCGATAGCACGCACGGGCGCCGGCCCGAGCATCATGCCGCCCGCACCAGCACATATACCTTCTTCGAATGCAGGAAAGCCTCGCGCCAAAGCATCAGCATTCAATTCGACCACGGCAGCCGCCTCCACAGCGGGATCAAGCGATAGCTCTGCGTGACCCGGAAAGTGCTTGACCACTGCCATGACACCACACGATTCAGCCGCCCGAATAAAACATCGGCTTAGTCGAGCCACTTCGTACACGTCATCCGAGATTGTACGACCTGCCAGCCAAGGATTATGGCCGGTTAAAGTGTCTACGATCGGTGCTAGAAAGACGTTGACACCCATCGCCTTGGCTTGCTCTGCAGCGTCGCTAAACAAAACGAACAAGGCATCGTCTGACATCACTTTTAAATCGGCTAGCGCTGGCTGCGCTGGCAACAGGTGAGAGAGGCGCTGAATACCGCCAATTTCTTGATCTACAGCAACTAAAACGGGGCCAGCAATTTTTCGTGCTGCCTCACAAGCAGACGCCATACTTGCCACAGATTCGCGCGATACACGTGCAGCAGACATACGCCGCGCTACATATTCCTCACGACTTTCACCAAATAGAACCGCGCGACCACCTTCAGCCAAAAAACGCTCCATATACACATCGATTTCACTGTCAGCCGTCGCTACCAGCAGTAAACTATTGATCAGCGCTTTATTATTTTGATTATATGCTTTCATAGCCACCTCCCATTGTCTTAGCTCCAGCATACGCCACATTAGCATCACATTGCGACGACCTAATTCATGCATCATTGATACACTCATGCGTAAAATATTGCGCGACTACGCAGCAGAAATACAACCGAATGGAGCACTCAACTTTTAGGCGGATCTACAGAAAAACAAAAAAACTAAATGGAAGTGCACTGCTCTCAGCCGATGCGGCCTACACTATCGAAATATCAGAAGTACAACCACGGCTGGGCTGAATCACGCGCTGCGATGCATTGTGTTGCCTAAAAATCAAATGCAAGGATAAACCGCAGCCCCGATTGGGCTGCATAAGTACATTCTCTTCGCTATCAAGATTTAACATCCACTGCTGAGTCAGTCAGCGTGACTAAGTCTTTCATTACACCATTTAAACCGCCGTACACATTGAGTGTTCCGATCTGTGTACTGACCCTCTCCAACACCTCAAGCTCTTTTAGGCGCAACAGAGTTGCATTACCCTCCATCACTTTAGCGGTGTTGTGTAGCGACCGCGTCGCCTGTGTCTCTTCACGCCGCAGTATTAAGTTAGCTTCAGCACGCTTTTGTGCTTCGACTACTTGCGCCAAGATAGTTTTCATCTCTCCAGGCAGCACGATATCCCGCGCACCTACTGTGCTGACCAACAAGCCATAATCCGCTGCTCTCTGCGCCACTAGCGTTTGAACCTCTTCATTGAGCTGGTTTTTGTCTTCCAGCAGCGCGTCCAGCGTGCGCGTGCTCACCACGGTACGCAGCGCCAGCTGCAGCTCTCGATACAAAAAGCCACTGTGATCGGCCAAACTTTCGAGTACTCGCTCAGCATCTACTACCCGCCAAGTCGCCGATAGGTTCACCCGTAACGCTACTTTATCGGCAGTAAGGATTTCCTGACCGTTGACCTCCATGTTTTGCAATCGGCAATCAATCATTTGACCGCTGATGTCTCGGTCAAACTTCCAGAAGACATGCACGCCGGGTAGCAGCACTTCACTTCGCTTACCATCAATCTGCAGAAACCCAACATGGCCGTCGGCAACCGTGAGTGTGACGATGGCGTCGCTGACACTACTGCGCAATTCGGCACTTCGCGCACCGCGCAACAAACGAGCTAGTGCAGAATCGACCGCAGCATTGTCACGTATATCGAGCAGCCGAACGTCTACAGATTGAGCGCCTTTCCAATAAGCACCGTGTGCTGCAGGACTAAAAACATCCACCAATACACCGTCCAGATACACCAGACCAACCTGGTACTCACCCGTCGTCCATCGCACCAGCAACGGCTCAATCTCAGCGGCGTGGCGATCAGCAAGCCTCAAGACTTGTTCGGAAACTGGCCTACCCGCAGCGAGTCGCGTGTTATACATTGCCACTCGTTGCGATTTGAGCATGCTATTGAATCGGTAAACACCAGGTTCGAGCACCTTCGCAAATCTCTCGTCTTCGAACAACAAGCCAACATGCTCTTCTGGCACTGTTTGTTTAAAATACATTTTCATTTTTTGTCTCTCTCTTATTCTTTTTATATGAGCTTCACCCCACACCTGCTGCGGCATCACTGCTTAACAGTACTGGGAAGTAGACAGCCAAACACCAGCTGCTGACATCGCAATCCTGCAGCCGCAATAACGGCACACCAGGTGTTGGTACATGGCTTGTCTTTCACTGCAAACTTTCTGTAGTTAATTGACTCACCCCATACCGGGGGTTTCACTCGCCCTTGCGGGCCGGTCTTACATTAATGCGCCATTCGGAATCGAACCGAAAACCCACTGATTATGAGTCAGTTGCTCTACCCAATTGAGCTATAGCAATGGAGCCCTTGCCGGAGTCGAACCAGCGCTCATCGCGTACGATGATCTCCCGAAGAAAGGCGTGCTATCCGAATTGCCATGCACCCGATAACGCCTCGCCCAGTGGGCAGCGCTCAGGCCGCTGAAATGCGACTCCACGAGGCGCACGGCGTATCCGAATTCTTTTGGCGAACAACAGCAATGCTGTCATTCCCGTATGTCTATTTTTCCAAGTTCTAACAGGCTAAAACCTAACCCTTGACGCACACCACTTGCCGCAAGGTATGCACGATTTCAACTAAATCAGCCTGAGCCGCCATCACGTCTTCAATGGGTTTGTAGGCTGCTGGCGTCTCGTCGATCACATCCTTGTCGCGCCGACACTCCACCCCTTCAGTAGCTTTTAGATGCTCTTCTAAACTGATTCGCCGCTTAGCTTCGGTCCGAGACATCACTCGCCCCGCCCCGTGGCTACAACTACAAAAGCTCTCGGGATTACCCAAACCGCGAACAATAAAAGACTTGGCCCCCATACTGCCTGGGATGATGCCCATCTCGCCCGCTTGCGCACTTACTGCCCCCTTACGCGTCACCCAAACATCTTTGTCGTAGTGGTGCTCCTTGCGGATATAGTTATGATGGCAATTCACCGCCTCTTCTCGAGCTTCAAAAGGAGTTGGCACAGCTTCCATCAATGCCGCTAAAGTACGAGACATCATCACCTCACGATTTATACGCGCAAAGTCTTGCGCCCAAGCCACAGCACGCACATAGTCACCAAAATGTTCACTGCCTTCCGGAAAATATGCCAAGTCGCGATCTGGCAAGTTGATAAACCAACGCTGCATATCCTTTTGTGCCTGCTCGATAAAGTGCGTACCGATACGGTTACCCACACCACGCGAGCCAGAATGCAACATCACCCACACGGCTTCATTTTCATCGAGACACACTTCAACAAAGTGGTTACCACCACCTAAAGTGCCCAGGTGATGCGCGTTATTGGTTTTGTTGAGAAATGGATGTTTCTCGCGCAACGTATCAAAACGCTCAGACAAACCACTCCACGCCTGAGCAACATCTTCAGGAAGCACTCCCCACGCACCCTTGTCTCGGCCACCGCGTCCGTTAGCACTTCGGCCGTGCGGCACGAGCCGCTCAATACCTGTACGCAAGCCGGCCAAGGAATCAGGCAGTTGATCCGCCCGCAAACTGGTGCGAACAGCCATCATGCCGCAACCCAAATCCACTCCAACTGCTGCAGGAATAACAGCACCAACCGTCGGAATCACACTGCCAATGGTGGCGCCTTTGCCAAAATGCACGTCCGGCATCACCGCAACCCACTTGTGGATAAACGGCAGACTGGCCACGTTGGCGACTTGCTGCTTAGCACCGGCCTCGAATGGCACACCACGTGTCCATGATTTAACAGGCACACCACCGTCGGCTCGCGTCACTTCAAATGTTTGGCTCATGTTTACTCTCGCTATTTTCTCTTATGCCATCACTATTTCAATCGACATGCCAAAACAAGACAGAACGCTTGAACATGTTTTATCTTGTTGTATTTTAATGTGTTTTATTTTTATCAGAGCTTGTAGAAATCAATCTCGAAAAATTCGTATTTTGTATTTTCTATCTATTTTGATATCTTTATATCTTATGAATAATATCGTTATCAGCATCCTTGGCTCCCGCCTCGACCAACGCGGCCGCCAGCGGCACACACGCTGGCGCCCCAATGCCTCGTTGCTACAAATGCCAGATTTTCCCGTGCATCGACTAGAGCTCATCCACCATCGCGATGACAATCGCTTGATGCATCAATTTCGAGAAGACGCCGCAAAGCTCTCCCCCACAACGCTAGTCACTCCACACATGGTCAACCACCCCGACCCGTGGGATTTCGAGCAGGTCTACACTGACCTGCACGATTTCGCGGCGGGTTACGACTTCGATCCTGAGAGCAACAACTACTACGTGCACATCACCACTGGCACGCACGTGGCCCAGATATGCCTGTACCTACTGACCGAGGCCAATTACCTACCCGGCAAACTCTTGCAAACATCACCGCCTCCGGAGCGCGGCCCAGTAGGCCGCATGCAAAGTATCGACTTGGACTTGTCTCGCTACGATTTAATAGCACAGCGTTTTCAACGCGAAGCACAAGAGGGCGTGGCTTGGCTTAAAGACGGCATAGAGACAAAAAACACCGAGTTCAACCAAATGATGGATCAGCTAGAACAAGTATCCATACGATCTACTGCGCCTATCTTGCTAACCGGCCCCACAGGCGCAGGTAAATCACGCTTAGCACGGCGCATCCACGCCCTCAAACAACAACGCGGCGAACTGAAAGGCGCACTTGTAGAAGTGAACTGCGCCACCCTGCGAGGCGACAGCGCGATGTCCGCATTGTTCGGACACATAAAGGGCGCCTTCACAGGTGCGCTCACACCACGAAGAGGGCTATTACGCGAGGCAGACGGCGGCTTGCTTTTCCTTGACGAAATTGGCGAGCTGGGCGTGGATGAACAGGCCATGTTATTGCGCGCTATTGAAGACAAACAGTTTTCGCCCTTTGGATCAGACGCCAGCGTCAAAAGTGATTTCCAACTGATAGCCGGCACCAACCGTGATTTAAATGCCGCGGTGCGCGAAGGCAAATTCCGAGAAGATCTACTGGCGCGCATCAACCTATGGCGCTACCACTTGCCGTCTCTAAGGGATCGCATAGAAGACCTAGAACCCAACCTTGACCACGAGCTTGCCCTTTTCACACGCAAGGCCCAACACAAAATTAGCTTTAACAAAGCAGCACGAAAAGCCTATGTAGAGTTTGCAACATCTACTCGCTCCACATGGCGAGGCAACTTTAGAGACCTCAATGCCAGCATTACCCGTATGGCAACTTTGGCCACAGGCGGGCGGATAACCGAGCAACTGGTTGAGCAGGAATCAGCGCGGCTTAGTGCCGACTGGCAAGGACTAGAAGGAGCGGAGCAGAACAAAAAGCACGTACAGCTACTCGACTATTTAGACGCGGAACAACTCGAAGAAATAGATGTTTTTGACCAACTACAGCTGCAACAAGTGATCTCAGTGTGCACGACAAGCAAAACACTCGCGGAGGCCGGACGCACGCTCTACAACGTCAGCCGCATAAACCGCAAAAGCCAAAACGACAGCCATCGACTCAAAGTGTATTTGGCAAAATTCGGGCTTGTTTTTGCAGAACTCAATTGAGCCTTCAGGCCACAAAAATTAGATTTGTACATCTAGGCTAATTCGATACTATGAATTTCGGACTCCTGGAAAATCGAATTGCCAAGCAAACGAGTTAATCGCGAAATCTGAACAACGACAGTTTTTCAAACACCGCCCACTAAACACTCCTAAAAACACGGCAAACAACCGGAGCCACGCGCATGATCAACATTGAACACCTCACTATTGGGCAGTGTTTTTCACTGGCAGCTGAACTCTACGAAGAAAATTCTTTTTTGGTGATCCCCCAAGACAACACGCGTGCGTATTACCCCGAAGGTTTAGAGCTGAACTATCTCGAAGCCGCCAACATCGTCACAGGCTACAAGCAGACCCTCAACGCGGCTGGATATGGCCACGGGCATCGCGTTGCAGTGCTACTGGGAAATCGCCCGGAAATGCTGCTGCTCAAATTGGCACTAAACAGCTTAGGTATATCTTGGGTGCCTCTAAACCCCGATTACCGCGCAGCTGAGGCCGCTTATGTACTGCAAGACTCCGGTACGGATTTAGCAATCACCGTAGAGCCATTGCAAGAGCAATTATCTGCAGCCATAACAGCCACAAGTCGCAACGTCCCTACAGGCCAACTACAAGGAAGCAGCCTAAATATCCCTACTGCACAATCTAAAGCCCCACACGAAGGACCAGTAACACCCCAATCAGAGGCCAGTCTTTTATACACCTCTGGCACTACCGGAAAGCCCAAAGGCTGCATACTAGGGCACGAGTACGAATTAATGCAGGGTGAATGGTATTGCAGCCGTGGTGGGAAATTCACTCTACGTGACGGCGAAGAACGAATTTATAACCCGCTACCCTTGTTCCACATAAATGCCGCCGTGTTGCACCTGTTTGGCAGCATCGTCAGTGGCAACTGCCAAATAATCCCCGAGCGCTTTAGTCGCAGCCGATGGTGGCCCGAGATACGCGCCACCCGTGCGACAGGCATGCATTATTTGGGAGTCGTTATTCCGGCACTCATGAATGACCCAGAGGCCGCCGACGACAAAAACCACCAGCTTCGCTGGGGATTAGGCGCAGGTGTTGAACCAACTTTACATGGCCAATTTGAAGAGCGATTTGGGGTCCCGCTCGTAGAAGTGTGGGGCATGACTGAAATGTGTCGTATTTTGACAAACTGCCACGAACCACGCCAAATCAATACGCGGGCGATGGGAACACCGCAACCTGGGTTAGACATACGTGTGGTCAACGAACATGACCGCGACGTTCCCGTCGGCGAGCCAGGAGAAATGCTGATCCGCCATAGCCTTGAGACGCCGCGTCGTGGCGCGTTTTCAGGTTATCTGAATTTACCCGAGGCCACCGAGGAAGCTTGGCGCGGCGGGTGGTTTCATACTGGCGACACGGTATTTCAAGACACTCAAGGCATGCTGTATTTTGTCGACCGGAAGAAAAACATTATTCGTCGTAGCGGTGAAAACATCGCAGCGGCAGAAGTCGAAGCCTGTTTACAAGCTCATCCGCAGGTTGCCCAGATAGCGGTGATCTCTGTGCAAGATGAAATGCGTGACGAGGAAGTCATGGCGTGTATCACCGTTAACGAAGGCGCAAGAGATCAATCTCAGGCTAAAATTCTATTTGAGCACGCCATGACAGAGCTGTCTTATTACAAGGCACCTGGGTGGATAGTGTTTTTGGATTCTATTCCCGTGACGGGAACGCAGAAAATCCAGAAACACGCGATTTTTTCTCAGAATTCAGATCCGAGGGAACATTCCGCTGCTTTCGATTTTCGTGAATTAAAAAAACGCTGAAACACTGTTAAGACAAGCGCGCACCGTTGGGAACCTCTTGCTCTGGCACTGCCAAAACAACCGAGCCATCTTCGCGATGAAACCCTGTCACCAAACACTCCGACATCATGGGCCCAATTTGTTTTGGTGGAAAGTTCACAACTGCAACAACTTGTTTACCGACCAAGGCTTCAGCTTGGTAGAGGTCAGTTATTTGCGCACTGCTCTTGCGCCGTCCAATCTGCTCACCAAAATCGACCAATAGCTTATAGGCAGGATTGCGCGCCTCAACAAAAACTTCCGCAGAAACGACCGTACCAACACAAAGCTGCACTTTTTGAAAGTCAGACCAATCAATCAGTTCCATACATTCATCTCGGGGTTGTTGATGACCCGCACGGAAAAGCGCAGGAGCAATACCTAATTGTCAGGAAGCAGCGCCAAACGATTGCGATCTACTTTTCGCAGACCAGCGACTACCAAGTCATACGACAGCTGCGCCCAGTCTCCGATCAGCTCTAGACTGACATCGGATTCAAGATCCACAGTTATCCAATGTTTTTTATTCATGTGGTAACCGGGATGCACAGCCTGAAACATCGATTCAAGCGCCGCAGCATCAGCAGGCGCTGCCTTAAACGTGACACGGCCGGGTTCGCTGGCTTCAGCCACAAGCGCGAACATCTTACCCATCACCTTATAAACTCTAGCTTCGGGGCCAAACGGGTATTCAGCAACCGCCCCCTTATAGCCATCTAGCAGCAGATTTACGCGTTCTAAACTGTTGAGCTCCAATGCCATCACTTAGAAACCAATTAAAAAGCTGATCATGTCCGTGACCCCATCACCTTCGTGTTCAATGTGGGTGTAGATCAATTCGTTACGCAGTCCAACGTCATAGCCTAAACCGATACTGATTGCTTCATCTCGATCTCCAACTACCGTGCGCATTTCTTCGTCAAACTCAGCTTTGACATAACCAACACGCCCAATGGCATAAACAGGCCCCATCGTGCGCAGTGCCAAGTACAGGCCATCACTAGAATATTTGTAGTCTTGCCCATTCCAGTCTCCTTCATCGAGCAGCTTTGTGCGCTCAAATTCAGCGTAGACCTTGCCGATCACGAGACCCAGAACCTCCACCCCAACGGTTGCTGAGCCGAGAAAGTTTCCGTGCGAGTTATCAATACCGTTTTGCTCGGTATTAAGGTACCCCACACTAGCCGCTATATGCAGTCCACCAGCGTTCGCCGGGTTAACGTAGCCCAGACTCAACAGGCACGACAGAATAGCGACTAACCGCCGCACATGTCGTTGAAACAGAAATTTCATCACGATAGGTTCCTTCCTCTGCGTCATGGGTTTGGCCACACGCGACAATCAAAGAGGGTTCGACACCGCAGCCAGCCAAAAGCTCTGCAGCCTGCGTGTTAACCATACCCTCATAAGTTAGCAGGCTCAGCGCACACGGCGACCGTGTCAGCATCAAAAACGGAAAAATTTATCGGGGCGAAGCGAGACACGCTCATCCAGAACTTTGAAAGCCCGCCCCTCTGAGCGGACGCAGCATTTCGAATGTGACTGTTTAGGCGCTATTTTGGGGAACTAAGACACTCAGTAGACGTCTGAGTTAGTGACTCTTGAAAGCAATACCTTTGTGGGAAGGTATTTACACCCAGCAAACTGCTGGGTGTTTTTTTGCGCGGTATTAGCCAGCTCAAGAAGCGAGGCGTGACTCAGGCAGTAATGTCCATGCTCGTAACGAATCCATCAACTCACCGCGTGGAAGTGCGTGTCCAAGCTCTGACATTGCGACACCTGCCACCACACCTGCGGCAGATGCATGGCTTCGGCCACCTACTCTGCAACGCTCTGGCGCAGTTGCCCAAACAGCCTCATCGCTAGCTAATGCTGGATCAGCCGATGCCAAAACTACGTCGCTGGCCCAAGCGTCTCGACTGGTGTGCTCTGTGGACTCGGCAACAATCAGCGGTATACCGAGCCTGCGAGCATGTTGATTCGCGCCAGAAATACGCATTTCCTGCTCTTTCAAAGCGCTCAAACACAAAATAGCGTCAACACCGGCATCTAGTAACCAACGCGCCGCAAGAAAATATCGATCACCCTCAAGCAAATCTTCGCCAACACAGACAACAAACACGGTCCAATCTTGAGCTCGAACATTAACCGCCTCAAGAGCGATAGTCGCGTTAGAGTCAATGGATGCCACCTTGAGCGGAGCAAGCGAATGCGTGCGGCGGACTTGCGGATCAAACCCTTCCGGCATTCCCGCCGAAATTAACCCCAAACGCACTGGGCGCCCCAGTTTGCTTTGATTTTTCATTGTCTTACTCCTTAAAGCTATCGGGCTGGATCTTCTAGACCCTGATCGATCCACAGTCGCCCCAGACATCCTTTTCTTGCTTTTGCATTGTTCGTACGCGAATCAAGCATTATATCGCACAAAACACGATATTCCATGGTGAAAAATACACAATTCAGATTTCTCACCTCTTTGGAGTATCTTCGGCCGATAAGATGTCATCATAATGACAACCTCTTAACAACATGCACTATAAGATCATGGACTTGAAGAGCTTCGAAACCTGGAAATGCGACCAAGTAGCGACTTTGCTTTTCTGTATAAACCAAGACCTAGAAAAAGTACTTTTGATCCATAAAAAGCGCGGCTTAGGCGCAGGTAAAATCAATGGTCCAGGCGGTAAGTTAGAGCCGGGAGAAAGCCTTGCACACTGCGCTTGTAGAGAAACCTTAGAAGAAACGGGCATCGCCGCTCTAAATGCTTCTGCTCAAGGCATTTTGTGCTTTCGATTTCTAGACGGTCTACGTTTGAGAGTTCATATTTTTGTCACTCACAATTATTCTGGCAACATGGTAGAAACGGATGAAGCGATCCCCTATTGGCAGGAAATAAGCCAGATCCCTTACCAAAAAATGTGGGCTGATGACGCCTTATGGCTTCCGCATGTTTTGGCAGGTGGCAAAGCTTATGGACATTTTGAATTTGATGATGATCAACTGCTTGAGCATTCGCTCAGCTTACTTTGATGTGATTGAGAATGAAGAAAAAGGGGAGGCCAGTCTCCTGACCGCCCCTTCCAATACGCCGTTTGCGACAAGGCAATCGGCCAGTTCTTACGTTCACTCCTGCGGAGATCACGCCCCGAGACACTTTCTAGGTGCTGCGAGATTGCTCGTTGAGCTATTATTTTCCTCCGTCCAACCCTTTTAGTATTTTTTTCACCTCTACTGAGGCAATTGGGCTGTCACTTGTCTTCAGCCGCTGATGCAATATTGTGCATTTTTTGCTGAAGTAAATTGAACTTTAGCTACACTGGCATCAAAGTGCAACATATTTCCTCTAAATACGTGTTTTTATGTTTTGGAGATGAGCCTTGGGGTTTCCCCACTAGGCACTGTTGCACTTAAAAATAACTAACGCAGTGTCTCGTCAGTGAGAAGAGCCATAAGCACGGGCGCTCGCGTTGCGCAGCTCGGCGACTGCGGATAGCATTGGTGCAGAGCAAGCGGTACACAGGATGACTATTTGCTTTTGCACGAAAAGCCTCACCGCGTGCAAAATTGTTACTACACATCACTGACTCAAACGATCAACCAAGCCAATTCCATCCGAGACAATCTCTCCATGAGCAGCCCAAGCCAATTACTATTGCAATCACTTGCACTAGAAAAAACATCCGAATTAGAGTTCAGCGGCCGCGATGACGGGTTTGTCCTACCCAACCCCTATGGCGGCCGATTGCTGGGCCAAGCAATTTCAGCCGCTGGCCAAACCGTCAGTCACGACAGATCGCTGCATTCTATGCACGCTTATTTTATGCGCACGGGTAAACGCGATTTGCCAATAAAATACTCGGTACAAACGTTACGCGATGGCGGTAGCTTTTCATCGCGCAGAGTAGAAGCCACGCAACAAGACAAGCTTCTGTTTGCATGCATGTGCGGATACCATACCTTTGAGCCGAATGCCGAAGCGCAGCTAGCACAGATGCCTGCTGTTCCAGCGCCTGAAACCTTACAGAGCAACGAGCCATGGCCAGAGGTAACGCATTACCAGAACAACGCCAGAACCAACCCATCGCATCCAATCCATAGCTTTGATCTTCGATTTACACAAGATGAAGCTACCCATGCCAAACAATCAGACCCCGACAAACGCCAACTTTGGGTTCGCCATGTAGGTGAACAATGCACAGCCCGCGAGTTCGAATCGTTGTTTGGTTGGTTCAGCGATTTTTTCCTGCTACCCACTGTTCTCAAGCCATTGGGCGTCAACCTTGGTAGTGGCCAGCTTAGAATTGCAAGTTTGGATCACGCACTCTGGGTGCATCGTGCTTTTGACTTAAACCAATGGCTACTCTTTGATTACCGCTGCACAGTATACGGCTACAGCAGAGCGCACACAGAAGCCAAAATATACACCCAGCAAGGCTCTCTAGTTGCTAGCTTGGTACAGGAAGGATTAGTGCAAGTGCGCGAAGAGACAGCCTAGAGTCGATCCGCTAAAATTAGTGCTAGTACAAAAAAAAGGGGCCAGCTGTTCACTGACCCCGGCTAGCTAAAACAACTAGAGCACCGGGGCTTAACCGTATTGTGCTCGCCTGCGGAGCATCAACAGCGCAACCAGCAACATCCAAAACCCACCGACCGAACCACCACCTGATCCTAAAGTGACAGCTTTTGTTTCAACAGATTCGGCTTCCTTCACCACGCGGCCTTTACTCAGCTCGTCGTTTTTAATAGAACGCGTAGCCGCTTTGCTGGATACCGCAGCTAGCGAGTAACTACCTGCCTGATAACCGTAAACACCAACAAACCAGCTTTGCTCGCCGCTGGTGCTGACCTCGCAACGTTCTGCTGAGGTTCCGCCTAGCACCGAATTGCAGTCCGCGTTGGCGCCGTTTGCAGGATCGCCAGACGGCGGCTGACCCAGACGGACGTAAAGATCAATATCTGCAGTAAGACCCATTAAGTCGGTCACAAGAAAGTTATTAATCGCCTCGGAATCGAGCTTGTAATAAACCCATTCTCCCTGTGCAACATTACCAGTCACCGTCACTCCATTGCTCAGTTCAACAATTTGAACAGACTGATTACTACTCGTCGCTAGCAAACGGTAAGGAGAGGCGCGGTACCCATGCACAGCGACATAATAGCGCCCTTCACTGACATTGAGCGTACAACTCTCAGAGGCACTCCCACCCACAAAGGAACCGCAGTCGTAAAGACCGTTGTCATCAACACCGCCACTGGGTCGTGAGTCAGCACGAACATAGAGATCAACGTCTGCGCTAAGACCAGACATCACAACGTCAAGCTGAGTATCTCCCGCGGGAACATCCAGCACGTAGTAGTGCCACATGCCAAGGGCAATAGCGTCCTCTGACACTTGATCCATGGTTAATCCGCGATCGTCGTCATCGCCACCACCGGTATCTCCGCCACCTGTATTCGATTCTTCCAAACTTGCTTGAATACTGAAGCTAGAGGCACGATAGCCATAAACACCAATAAACCAAGTGGTAGCACCTGTGTTTTCAAGAGAGCAGTGCTCGGTGGAAGTACCACCCCGGAAAGAACCACAATCATAGACTCCACTATTACCTTGATGACCACTGGGCCGCGCGCTAGATCGCACATACAAATCAGCGTCAGCCTGCAGCCCCTCCAAATCAACATCTAGGCGACTGTGGTTATCGGTGGCTTCTATCTTGAAATACGTCCAGTCTCCAATACTCACCTGACCGTTCAACGCTACGCTATCGGTCAGAAGTGTCTCGTCTGCTGAGCCACCGCCAGTGTCACCACCGCCGGTTGACGCAAAGCTAAACGCTTCAAGCTGATAACCCGTTCCTCGCCAACCATGCACACCCACGTACCAATCTGTAGCGCCTTCGTTAGATAACTCAACGACTTCACTACTGGATCCACCGAGTACGGAGTGCCCGTCATAGGAGCCACCGTTGCTGACGTCACCAGTTGGACGCGCACCGCGACGCACGTACAGGTCACCATCATCGGTCATATTGCTAAGCTCAAACCGCACTCGCTCTATCGAGTCGTCAACACTGAACTTGTAGTAGTGCCATTCGCTAGTGGCAATGTCATTTGCTCGGGGCTCACCGAGCAACAGCGTCTGATCGGTGCCTGAGACGACCCAAGCAAATGACGCAGCGCTGCTTGTTATGCCATCGCTCACCGTCACCGTCACCGTGTAACTGCCCGAGGTGCTCAAAGTACCGCTGATCAAGCCAGTACTGGCATCAATGCTTAGGCTACTGGGTAACGCCGTCGCGCTATAGAGCAAGACATCTTGTTCGAGATCGTTTGCTGATATTTGCAATGAAACAATACCGCCAATTTCATCGGACTGAACACCTGGATTGAGCAAATTAGGCGCTGTGTTTTCAGCATCAACTAGCTCACCATCGAGCACACCGTCGTTGTCGATATCGAGCCCAAGCCTGTACTCAGTGCCTTCTGCTACGAGTGTAAAAGTCACAGCGGCGCCGGATTCTGCAATGGCAATAAGCTGGTTTTTGGTCTGTGTATCGCCCAAGCGATCGGCATCAAATACTTCACCGTTTCGATAAACGAACCCGCGGGTTTTACCCTCTATTCGAGCTTTGGCGATAAGCGCGGCGTACTCACTGTCCGTCGCGATCTGCATAAACTGGTTAAGACGCCCCAGATCAACACCATCAACGCTACCATTTAAGGTAAGTTGCTGCCCTACACCTGCGTGCGGTACAAGACGCCTCGCACCCCCTGTCAAAGGACCTGTTGGGCTATCCAGTGTCAGCAGCTCCGCCAATAATCCAGGGTCATTCTCGCTGACATTGAATCGGCTGGCTCGCTTCACATCGGCAGAGCCATCATGGAAAAACCCAAACCCAGCTCGGCCGTATTCCAAACCAATCTTGTCGTAGATACCGGTCAACGCAGGTGACATTATGTGGCTGCCAATCTCATTATTAGCGTTGAGGTTGCGAGTCTCTGTCATACTTGCAGTATGACAGCGTAGGCAGTTGTTATTATTGTTGTTGTCCCCTGACAAACCGTTCAGGCTTGCGCGCGCAGTGACACTGCTGCCGTCTGGCAACGTCACAGTACGGGGGCGCGAGTCGTCAATACCCCGATAGGGGTTGGGAGGAAACCAGATGGTAGCTAGGTAATCCGCCATCGTATCCATAGCCGCCTGACTCATCTGAGCATCCGCGCCCATCAAATTCGTGAAGGTTGCGTTAAATCCGTTAATGTCTTCTTTGTCGCCTCGCCAATGCAAGCTTGGGTGCTGCATAATATCTTGCAACGACTGCGTCACCATCACGCCTTTTAAAGCAGACAGTTCAAAATTTCCGCCAGTCGCCAAGCCCGTGTTATTGCTGCCTTGCGGAACAGATACATTTGCGCCACTAGGATCGCCTAAATCCCAACCGAGACGGTCAGTTCGCGCGTCAACATGACACGAAGCACAGGCCGCTTGACCCAAGCCGGAGCTCACATGTGTGTTATAGACAAAAACACGACCTGCATTAATACGCGCAGGTGTCGGATCGTAGTACTCGTATTCTGCGGTTTCTTCTCGCTGCTGCAAATCAACTACTGACACTGACCCGGCAAAGCGATTGAGTACATATGCCAAGCCGGAGTCAGTGTTCACCACAATGCCCGTTGGACCAGAACCTAAATCTACCAAGCCAAGCCGGTTGCCACTGGCATCCGTGACAATCATATTATTCGACCCCATACCAACGATGTAGCGCTCGGTGCCTTCGGCATTAAAGGCAATTGCACGGGGATCACCGATCGACTGAATACGCTGCGCAGGCGGGATACTCTTGGTGTTGTAATCGAGATGGGGGTTTAGATCAACGATGCTCGCCGCACTGCCATTTGCTGCAAAGTTAGCCATGTGCACTTGTACAAAAATACCGTTGAGGTTGGGTTCTTGTGCGATTTCATTTAGCGACTGCGTGCCCACGGCGCTGACCTGTCCAGAGCTAGGATTGACAGCGAGGCCCATGACCATATTCATCAGACTGCGCTGATAACTCACATTTAGGTTGTTAGCATTAATGATCGCAACGTCGTTATCGTCTTGATTAGGATCGTTACCCACAACGACATTGTTGAGTAGGCGCGTGTCGTTGCTCGACTCAAATATCGCGGCATAAACAGTAGAGCCATCATTAGACACAGCAAGCGCACGCGGATCTTCCCCGTTGAGCGCCACAATTTGCGGCGCCGCATCCAGATTATCCAAACTAAAAACGTTGAGGTGATTAACCTCAGAAGCGGTGACAAATGCACGAAGCGGGGCACCGGCAAAAATCACGTCAGCGGGCTCATTCTCCGTTACCAAGGTTTTAATAACCGTGCCTTGCTCAAGATCTACAATACTGACCGAGTCAGAAATCTGGTTTACGACCCACACTTCATTATTAGTTCTAGCACGCACTGATACAGGATCAATTCCAACAGGAATAGTATCTATCAGTGAGAGGCTGTCGCCCGACACAGAAAAAACCTCGAGTGCGGCAGCAGCTGTGTTGACAACCAACAGCGTGTTTTTATCAGGCGTCAGATCGATGGGGTGGACGTGCGGCGTCTCGAAATTGAGAAGCCCTTCTAGCGGGGCAATTTCGCGATCTATGAGACGCACCCTGCTAGTTGCTTCGACTAGGTCATTGATCTCTTGTTTACAACGAGAGAGCAGATCGGCATGTTCAACCAGTCTAGAGTCATCCGAATGCGTACTGATTTCAGAGATTTCTTTAAAAAGCGGCGTTTGACACTCCGCAGGTAGCGAAGAACTTAACAACGCCCCTACTTCAGGTTCGACGGCTATTTCCTTTGTCGTGCTGAAGCTATAAATAGCCCCCACAACGAGAGCGGTTACACTCAAAATTCCTATTCTCTGACGAATAGTTCGCATTTTATTCACCCAATATGTCTGGTAGGCATATTTCACTGCGCTCATTCGAAAACATATGAGTACAGTTGCCTTCTAATCGCCTTAATAGAGCGGCTATTAGGTAAATTACTGCAATAGTGAATGGTGAATTCTGCACACGGAAGAACAGAGCAGATAAATAAAAACTGGGACTTGAGGTTGTACTATTGATCGACTAGACGAATCATCTTCATACACACAGATGACGAACAATTCAGCTAGACCCTGATGCTGAAAGGGGCCAAAAGCACTAAATGGCTGAGAAGTACCCTTTGGCCCAATTGATTAATTGCTGCCAGGGCGTTTAAAGCTAACGACGCAACCCGTGGATTACCACACGGTTAAATAGAGCACGTAGTTTAAGTACTACACGCTTGGCATTGTGCACACGCTGTTACAGGAACTTTTTAGGGCGAAGCGATATACTGAAAAACACGCCGTGACAGATGCGCGATTGATGAGTCAGCAAGGACAAACTCACCATGCTAAACAATGCCCTTAATCGCCCAATTTACGGCCGTTATGCGCTAGTCATTGGCTCATTCTTGCTGCTTTCTTTTCTTTCTTATCAGCTGTTCTCAAGTCAATTATTCAACGCCCAACCTTTTAATACCGAAGGCCTGATTGCCATAGAACAGGCCAAAGTTGAAGAGTCAGGCAAGTGGTTTCAAGTCACACTGCCTCATCAAGCCAACAACAGCTACAGTGACGATCAAAACAAAACACACTTTCGCTTCGAACTGCCTCCCAACACGCCGACGACGGGTTATGCCTTGCTGGTTCCTTCTTACCGGTACCAACTAGCATTTCAGCTTAATGGCAAAACGCTATTAACAACGGGCAACAAAGACACACTTTGGTTGTACCCAACGCTGCCACGCGTCGTGATTCCGTTAGACCTGCGAGAACGAGGTATCTCTAACAGTATCCTTCAACTTGACATTTCAGGCGCATCAATCAGACGCGGACTCGACAAGATTTGGATTGGGCCAATCGATAAGATTAATAAGGCACGCAACCCGCTTACTGAATTGCGGCCTGAAATGTTTTTTGCAACCCTGATGACGCTTACGTTGCTGATGGTGTTTTTGGCTATAGAAGGAAATTATCTACGGGCTAGCCGGCCTCACCTTATGGTTCTTATTCCGCAGTTTGTTTTGACCTTCTTATTTATACCGCCCGAATCACTGAGCACTTCTGTGCTAGCTTTTAAAATCTATCAAAGCAGCTTTCTCTTGACTGTTTTAGCTTGGGGAGCCTTTTTGTGCAACTACGCTGGCATAAAACTCCGTACCCTAAAGTGGCCGATGCTCATCTCAATAATCGCGCTCATACCCACATGGCTTTCATCAAATGCAGAAGAAACACAGGCTTGGGCTATTCAATCTGTTGCAACAACTGCAGGTACTTTTGCGCTACTTGTTACTCTGTGGAGCCTCACAAGTCTTTATCGTTCACGAACCTCGATTTCCAACCACATCGCCTTATTGCTGACTTCTATGTTATTCGGTGCGGGACTCTGCGATATCGCCCTGCTCAAACAACAACATGCATTTGGGCAAGCACTTGCCTACCCCTACTTTGCAGAATTTGTCGCCTTTATATTGATCGCTCACTTAGCTGTCAAAACATCCGAGCGACAGCGAGAGCTTCAGCTACACCAAAAAAACATGTCTACTTTAGTACAAGCCCGGACCGAAGAGCTTGAGCTTGCTCAGAGTAAACTTATCCGCCATGAGAGACTACAAACGCTGAATGCAATGGGAGCTGCCGTTAGCCACGAAATAAAGAGCCCGCTAGCCACACTGGCTAACGATTTACACACACTGGATAAAATTACTGACTCTCGCTCGGCACAAGAACAAAAACTACTGCAACGAATGAATCGCAGCGTCTCTCGCATCGACCGCACGCTTTCCGACCTCAGCAGCTATGCCCAGTTGAGCCAGATTAGCGATGCGCCTATCGATTTCTCCCACTGGTTGCATCAGCTTCTCAATGGGGAAGAAATAAAATCTCTGACGGAAGGGGCAATAGTCCAATCTGAAATTCAAGCACATTTGAGCTTACGCTTTGATGCGGACATGATGCGACGGGCAATGATTAACGTGATCAAGAACGCGGTAAATGCCAGCGCAGAGCGCTATTCACCGCAGTTGTTTGTTGCCGCCATTCAACAGGGCGATACCATTGTCGTGCGCATTGAAGATAACGGCACTGGGCTACCTGAAAAATTAGCAGAGAGCATTTTTGAGCCGTTAGTTAGCGGCAGTAGATCAGGGCTGGGGTTGGGGCTCAGCGTGGTCACACATATCATGCGCCTGCACGGTGGCAGCTTAGAAATCAGTAATCGAATTGACACCAGCGGAGCCGTCGTAAGTTTGCACTTGCCAATTGACAAAGAGTTACAACAGCAAGATAACTCACTCCAACAATAGGTGGCCGCCTAGCTCACTCTCGCCGCTGGCTGGTTGGTTGGTTGGTTGAGCGGCATTCCGATCTTTCTGCTCCCAGACTTTTCACACCGACGTCACTGACTGGGCTTAATCCAAGGCTCCCTAGCAGTGCAGTAGCTTACCTCGCTACTAAGCGCATTTAGCGCTCTCAGTGCGCTTCGTCCCAGTTATCACCAACACCCACATCAACGATCAAAGGCACACTCAAACCAGCAACATCGCACATCAAGTCTGGCACGTGCGATTGCAAGCTTTTTAGATCTGATTTAGCCACATCAAACACCAGCTCATCGTGTACTTGCATCACCATCAAGGCATCAGGCAAATTACTTTGAAGCCAATCGTCTACGGCGATCATCGCCTTTTTAATAATGTCTGCAGCAGTGCCTTGCATCGGAGCGTTAATCGCCGTGCGCTCTGCGTAGTTGCGCAAGTTAGAGTTGCTGGAGTTGATGTCTGGCAAGTTCAGTCGCCGTCCAAAAACAGTTTCGACAAAGCCGTCCTCATGCGCTTGCATGCGCGTTTCATCCATATAGCGCTTTACACCGGGATATCGATCAAAATACTTGTCGATGTATTCCTGCGCCTCGGTGCGTGAGGTGTCGAGCTGTTTGGCTAAACCAAATGCAGACATGCCGTATATCAAACCAAAATTTATAGCCTTTGCCGCACGCCTCTGATCGGACACGACATCAGCCACAGCAACTTCAAACACTTCCGCGGCAGTCGCACTATGCACATCTAAGCCGTTAGAAAACGCACTCAATAGCCCTGCATCTTGAGAGAGGTGCGCCATGATGCGAAGCTCGATTTGAGAGTAATCGGCAGCCACCAGACAACGATCGGCAGAAGCCACAAAAGCTTGGCGAATGCGCCGCCCTTCTGCGCGACGAACCGGGATATTTTGCAAGTTAGGCTCGGAAGAAGACAACCGACCAGTTGACGCGACCGCTTGATGGTAAGACGTATGCACCCGACCTGTCCGGTCTTGGATTTCCAATGGCAGTTTGTCAGTGTATGTGGACTTGAGTTTTGACAAAGTACGGTGGCGTAAAATCAGTCGCGGTAACTCGTAATCCTCAGCGAGTTGCTCCAAAACGTCTTCGGCGGTAGAGGGTTGCCCTTTCGGGGTTTTACGTATGACTGGCAGCCCTTTTTTTTCAAAAAATATCGCTTGAATTTGCTTGGGAGATCCCAAGTTAAACTCTTCACCTGCATCTTCGTGCGCCGCAATGACAGTACTTTCCATCTCCGCCGCGAATTCTGTGCTCATTTCTGACAGTGCATCACGATCGACGCTTACACCGTTTTCTTCCACCCTTTTCAGCACTCTTAACAGCGGAATCTCAACTTCGCGGTAGAGCTGACACAGCCTCTCATCAGTTTCTAGTTGCGGCCACAATTGATGATGGAGCTGAAGGGTAATATCAGCATCTTCCGCTGCATAGGGGCCTGCCTTGTCAAGAGGCACTTTCTCAAAGCTGAGTTGTGCCTTACCCTTACCCGCCACTTCCTCATACTTGATCGTTTTCACACCGAGGTGCTTGGCTGCCAAAGTATCCATGTCGTGGCGCGAACCCGCTGCGTCGAGCATATAGGACTGCAACATGGTGTCGTGGATTTGCGCCGACACTTCAATGCCATGATTTGCTAGCACATGCAGATCGTATTTTAAGTTTTGACCAATAATGGTTTTTTGTGAGTCCGCCAACAGTGGTGCTAAACCACCTAACACATCATCAAGTGATAACTGCTCAGGCGCACCTTCGTAATCGTGACCACAAGGTACATAAGCCGCTTCGCCAGCTTCCACCGCAAACGACACCCCCACCACACGCGCCTTCATGTACTCGAGGCTGGTAGTCTCGGTATCAAATGCAAATTCTGGCGCGGATGCCAAGCGTGCCAACCACTCGCCAAACCTCTCGGCGTCGGTGACAACTTCGTGGTTCTTAGTGGTGACTGCCACGGCGGGCGCTGCGGTAGCCGCAGCTGCCGACAAGGCTGCCTGCTCGCCTGCGTCAGGCATAACCGCCGATAGGTCTCGCAGAGCTGAGCGCATTTCTAGGTGCGTAAAAAGATCACGTAACGCTTCGGTGTCCGGATCGCCCAGCGTCAGCGAATCTTCGTCAAGGCTGAGCTCAACGTCGCAGTTGATGGTTGCAAGCTGGTAGGACAGGGGCAGTTCAGGCAATGCAGCACGAAGCTTTTCGCCAATTTTACCTTTCACCTCATCCGCTCGCGCCATGACCTGCTCAAGACTGCCGTAGAGGTCCAGCCATTTGACCGCTGTTTTGGGCCCACAACTCGGCACACCGGGAATGTTGTCTACCTTGTCACCCATCAGCGCCAGATAGTCGATGATGCGCTCTGGCGGTACGCCAAACTTCTCTTTGACACCCTCGATGTCCATCAGTGTGTCGCTCATGGTGTTAACCAAGGTGACGTGTTCGTTGACCAACTGCGCCATATCCTTGTCGCCAGTCGAAATCACGACTGAGCGTCCTGCATCGCTGGCTTGTTTTGCCAGTGTGCCAATAACATCGTCGGCTTCGACATCTGAGATAGCCAGCAAAGGCATGCCCATCGCCCGAACTATGGCGTGCAGTGGTTCGATTTGAGAACGTAAGTCGTCGGGCATGGGAGGCCGATTAGCTTTGTATTCGGGGTACATGTCGTGGCGAAATGTTTTACCCGGAGCGTCGAACACCACCACAAAATCTTTTGTGGGGTAATTGCTCAGCAATCGCTTCAGCATATTGACCACCCCATGAATGGCGCCAGTCGGCTCTCCATTACTGTTGGTCAGTGGCGGCAAGGCATGAAAAGCGCGAAACAAGTACGACGAACCGTCGACAAGCACCAAAGGCGAATCGGTGGTCATGGAATCTCCAACTACTATCTAAGAGGTACCCAACGCGCACACTGCACGTCAGTTCAATAGACTCAGGATGCCTGTTTTAGTCGCATTGGGAAAGAGCTGATCACTCGCGGGCTTAGACTTCATCCGCTTTCAGGCTCGCCCCTTGCAACACAAATAATCAAAAGCCACGATTTGTACAGATCTAACGGAGAGAGCATGGATCATCGTCCGCCAATGGGCTCAACAAAACACGATATTGCTGAAAGCGCACTCAACAGGGATTCTTGGAAGATCTTCAAGATTATGTCCGAGTTCGTGGAGGGTTTTCAGCGAATGGCGCGGGTACACCCGTCCGTCAGTGTGTTTGGCTCTGCCCGACTAAAAGAAGACAACCCTTATTACATCTTGACCGAGGATATTTCTCGCAAGCTATCTGATGCCGGTTTTGCTGTCGTCAGCGGCGGCGGCCCCGGCATTATGGAAGCGGCCAACAAAGGCGCTTTTGCCGGCCGCTCATCATCGATCGGCCTAAACATTGAGCTGCCAAATGAGCAAGGTGGCAACGGCTACCAAGACATTTCACTCACATTTAGCTACTTCTTTGCTCGCAAAGTTATGTTTGTGAAGTATGCTGCTGCTTACGTCGTCATGCCGGGTGGTTTTGGCACACTGGATGAGTTTGCGGAAATCCTGACCTTGGTTCAGACAGGAAAAAGCCGCAAAATCCCTATTATTTTGATGGGCACCGAGTTTTGGACTGGCTTAATAGAATGGTTTAAAACCTCGTTATTGCCTGCAGGCACAATAAGCCCAGAAGATTTGAATCTGTTCAAAATCATCGATGACCCACAAGAAGCTGTAGACGCAATCTTTAGCCATTACGAAGGCATGGACATGGATTTGATTGCCGGTGAAAGCAATACCCTAGAGATTTGAATCTAACTTAACAATCCGTCATTTCTGTTCACCCGTGATACAGGCAGGCGGTCAGAACTTAGCAGCACACTATAGAACGAAGCTCCAAGACAACTACCTGCGGGCACTAGGCTCGCTGAGTGGTTGTCAACGTTGCCGGCGAAAACGGGTTAGATAGGTCGAAGACTCTTAAAAACGTACCGTTTCCCGAACCTTAGACCTCTAAGGTGATCAAAAAACTCAGCTTTTCTCTGAAAGCACCGACACACTAGAGAAGGCTTTTTAGCACCTTTGTGGGTGCCACACTAATTCAATAGAGATTTCCTCATATGGCGGGATGGATCGGCGTCGACCTTGACGGCACGCTGGCACACTTTGATCGCTGGCGCGGGCCGCGGCACATAGGATTGCCTATCCCGGCAATGGCTAAACGTGTGCACGATTGGCATGCACGCGGCGTTGAAGTGCGCATATTCACTGCCCGAGCATCTCGTCCAGAACTGATCCCCGACGTTCAAGAGTGGCTGAAACGCCACGGATTCCCGCCTTTGGCAGTAACCAACCAAAAAGATTTTGGCATGGTCGAGCTGTGGGATGACCGTGCTATTCAGGTTCTCTACAACACGGGTAAAGCAGTGCGGCCAAATCGGCTTGAACAAACCGAAAAAGCTGAGCTTTTTGATCCCGACGAAGACGTTGTCTTTGCCGATGACAGCGATAACAATGAAGTTGAGCCGACAGCGGACGAAGTTGCAAAATTTAAGCGCAACATAAAAGCGAGCTCTGACAGCAGTTTAAACTCACTTGACGACTTGCTCGACGCGTTAGACGACGGTGAATACTCGCCGGGTGAGGCGCCCAAAGACCTAGTCGATCAACCGGCTAAACAGACGGGCTCCACTAAAACACTCGCAGCAGTAGCGGTTTCATCAGCAATTGAAAAACCAGAGTCAGGCCTTCCTATTGATACATACGGCTTTGTCACAGCTGATATTGAGACTGACAAGAATATTCTGCCTAAGAACGCCATTGTCGAGATAAATCTCGATGCTGAAGACTTAGAGTTAAAAGAAGTTGGTGATATTACGGCAGAATTTAAAACCGTCAAAGATGACGACGTTGAATTTGCTCCGATCTCAGATGTTGATCTGGATACCAGCGGCCATAAAAAAGCATCAGACAAAAACCCAAAAACACAGGTCGCCAACGAAAACCAAGCTGTGGTTGAGCCAATTGTCTCGGACGAAGAGTTTGAAG
>ENA-ORXM01001063-ORXM01001063.1-marine-metagenome-genome-assembly--contig:-NODE-1063-length-40877-cov-4.802892_pt1 | contig 40877 bp, 32 predicted proteins | sample MGYA00237867_ERZ511480 | MGnify/ENA primary metagenome ERZ511480 (study PRJEB26309, sample SAMN06266103) | marine metagenome | isolation source: Algal blade | place: United Kingdom:Sidmouth, United...
TGACTTTTTGTTGGGGATTTCTTAAGGGTGCAGTTGATAAAGAGGGCTTTGAGATTTGAGAAATGGGGTTTTTCTTCTGACATGGAAAATCGAATTTAAGAGATTCAACCGTTTGGTCGAACGACCAATAGCTTGCTTACTTTTCAATTTCCAAAAAAAACCTAGATAGTCTTTGCCGAAATAGCTTAAAATTTTAACCCTTTCGCAGGGTACCTGTTAAACCGCCACAATCCCTTTGATATGCGGATGTGGATTATAATCCACCAAAGTAAAATCCTCGAATTTAAAATCAAAGATATCCTTGACCTCGGGGTTGATAATCATTTTTGGCAAGGGTCGTGGTTCACGGCTTAACTGAAGTTCTACTTGCTCCATATGGTTGTTGTAGATATGGGCATCACCAAAAGTGTGAATAAATTCTCCTGGTTCGTAGCCACACACTTGCGCCATCATCATGGTAAATAGTGCATAGGAGGCGATGTTAAAAGGTACGCCCAAAAAGATGTCGGCACTGCGTTGGTAGAGCTGACAAGAGAGTTTTCCGTCGGCAACGTAAAACTGGAAAAACGCATGGCAGGGCGGAAGCGCAGCTTTGCCATTCGCCACATTTTCCGAAAATGATTTCGAGGTATCGGGCAGCACGCTCGGGTTCCAAGCCGTGACCATCATGCGCCTGCTATTGGGATTATTCTTGAGGGAATGGATGACATCCTTGATTTGGTCAATATCATCGTTGTTCCAATTACGCCATTGGTGGCCATAGACCGGGCCTAGATTTCCGTTTTCATCAGCCCATTCGTTCCAGATGCGAACACCGTTTTCTTGAAGGTAACCAACATTGGTATCGCCCTTTAAAAACCAAAGTAATTCATATATAATGGACTTCAAATGTAATTTTTTGGTCGTCACCATCGGGAAGCCTTCACTAAGGTCAAAACGCATTTGATGGCCGAAAACGCTAATCGTACCGGTGCCGGTGCGGTCGCCTTTTTGGTTGCCTGTTTTTAGGACGTGTTTTAATAGGTTGTGGTATTGTTTCATACTGAGGCTAAAGGTAAAGGGTTATGGGCAAAAGGTCAAAAGTCAAACGCTTTGAGTTATTATATTTTATCAACGAGGCGATGCGCTTTTGCAAAACTTGAATTTTATTAATAACAGGAGACATTTCTTCGGATTTGATAAATTCCAAATCAGTGCAGAGAATTAAATGCGATTCTAGTTCATAAGCTGAACCAAGACTAATTTGTAAAAATCTAACAAAACCCTTTTGCGAATATTTTGCTGAGCCTTCTGCAATATTCGCAGGAATTGAAATAGCACATCGGTTAATCTGCGATATCAATCCGTATTTTGTTCTTGAGATAGTTGTTTTGTGATAAGATAAATTTCTTTAACTAGTCTTCTGGCGTCTTTCCAAACTTCAGGTTCCCTAAGGTTTCTCACATTCAAACTTTAACCTTTTACCTATAGCCCTTGACCTCCCTACCCCAAAATCATCCCTGCAATCGTAGCCGAAAGCAAGGAAGCAATCGAACCACCAAGAACCGCTTTAAGTCCGAATTCGGAGAGGGTCTTGCGTTGGCCAGGAGCTAGGGAGCCGATACCGCCAATTTGAATACCGATAGAAGCGAAATTGGCGAAACCACAGAGCATATAGGTCGCCATGATAACCGATTTGTTATAGGCCAAGTTCGAACCTGTAGCTAGGTCTTTAAGTTCCGCCAATTGAATATAACCGACAAATTCACTGGCCGCTAGTTTGATGCCCAATAATTGCCCCATGAGCATAATATCATCATTGGCAACGCCGATCAACCACATCAAAGGCGCGAAGATAGTTCCGAGAATTGATTCTAAGGAGAACTTATTAAATGAGGTGTTGGTGGCTATCCATGAGTTAAGGTTGGTGAGGTCGCCTGTCCACTCTAAAATACCGTTGACCATGGCAATCATGGCTACGAATACCAAAAGCATCGCACCGACGTTTACGGCCAGTTTTAAACCTTCGGTGGTTCCGTTGGCGATGGCGTCGAGAATATTCGAACCGATTTTTTCCGATGACACGGCAACGTCGGTGTTTACGGCTTCCGTCTGCGGATATAAAATTTTTGAGATTACGATAGCACCCGGTGCCGCCATTACGGAGGCAGCCAAAAGATGTTTGGCGAAAACGAGCTGGAGGACTTTATCCTCTCCGCCTAAAAATCCGATGTAAGCAGCGAGGACGGCTCCCGCTACGGTGGCCATTCCGCCTATCATCACCAATAATATTTCAGATTTGTTCATCTTTTCCAGATAGGCTTTGATGAGCAATGGGGCTTCCGTCTGGCCCAAGAATATATTTCCGGCAACGGAAAGACTTTCCGGTCCGGAGATGCCTAAACTTTTGGAGAGTAACCAAGCTAGGCCTTTGACCACTTTTTGAATTATCCCCAGATAAAAAAGTAACGAGGTCAGTGCCGAAAAGAAGATAATGGTGGGCAATACCTGAAAGGCAAAAATATAGCCGAAAGTGTTGGTGTCGACGACCAGCCCTTCGAAGAGAAACTTGCTTCCCGCACGGGTATAGCCCAATATGCTGATGAAAATTTCGCCGACCGCCTCAAAAATTTTTTGAACGAAAGGGACTTTTAGCACGCCGACAGCAATGATCAGTTGTAGCGAAAGGCCGATACCAACAGTCTTCCAATTAATGGCCCTACGGTTCGAACTGAAGAGAAAAGAGATCAATATCAAAACGGCCATACCCAAAATACCGCGCCATAGGCTGGTAATACTAAAACCTTCATTCGGAATTATCTCAGCGCCTGTAGCAGCAGCGACATCATTGATGGTAACGGTTTCTACCGTATTCGTAATTAAAGTATCTTGGGCCAGGGAAGGGTAGAAAACGAACAGGGCAAGCAAAAGAATGCACAGTTTGGTTTTCATAGCTTGCTGGTTGCGACGGTTAGTTACGCTTTGAAATCTCGTCCCTTAGTTTGGCGGCCTTTTCATAGTCTTCATTGGTAACGGCCTTATCGAGTTCTTTATTAAGTTCGTCAATGGTAAGTTCGGTGTAGCCGTCAGTAGCACCCGATTCTATCGCTACGGTCTCGCCTTCTTGCAGTATTTCGTCGACCACGATACTATCGTCGTTTTCTTCTTTATTCTTATCCTTTGAAGAAAATTTCAAGAAGATACCTGCTTTATCCAGAATCGTTTTATAGGTAAAGATCGGTGCATCGAAACGGAGGGCCAACGCTATGGCATCACTGGTGCGGGCATCGATAATTTCTTCGATTTTGTCACGTTCGCAGATGATGCTGGAATAAAAAACGCCATCGACCAACTTATGGATAATTACTTGCTTGATAACGATATCGAAACGATCCGAAAAATTTTTGAAAAGGTCGTGGGTCAAGGGCCTTGGTGGCTTGATTTCCTTTTCCAAAGCAATTGCTATGGACTGTGCCTCGAAAGCCCCGATAACAATAGGCAATTTTCGGTCGCCTTCAACTTCGTTCAAAATGAGGGCATAGGCGCCATTTTGTGTTTGGCTATAGGAAATCCCCTTAATTTTTAATCGGACTAAGCTCATAGAATCTTAAAAATACAAAAAGGCTGTTTAAATAAGGGCATGCCATCAGTTTAAATAGCCTTATTGGGCGCGCAAATTAGGGAAAATTATGCGTTTTGCGCTTTAAATTCCTTTAATTTTTCAACGAGCTTCGGCACTACTTCGAAGGCATCACCAACAATACCGTAGTCCGCCGCCTTGAAAAATGGAGCTTCGGGATCGGTGTTGATGACCACTTTGGTTTTTGATGAGCTGACACCGGCCAAATGCTGAATGGCACCTGAAATGCCTATGGCGATATAAAGATTCGACGCAACGGGTTTGCCGGTCTGGCCCACATGTTCGCCATGCGGTCGCCATCCCATATCGGAAACGGGTTTGGAGCAGGCCGTAGCCGCACCCAAGACCTCTGCCAGTTCTTCTATCATTCCCCAATTTTCAGGACCTTTTAAGCCTCTTCCGCCGGAAACCACAATTTCGGCATCTGCGATGGTCACTTTTCCGGCTACTTTGTCAACCTCTACTGATTTTACGGAAAATTCACCTTCTCCCAATTCCGGACTAAAGGCTTCAACGGAGGCATCAATTTTATTTTCCTTTAAGCCAAATGCATTGTTCGAAACCCCGATGATTTTAATATCGGTCGTAATTTCGGTGTGTGCAAAACCTTTGTTACTAAAGGCGGTGCGTTTTACGGTGAACGGAGAAGTGCTTTCTGGCGCTTCTACCACGTTCGGTACATAACCGGCCTTTAGTTTGGCCGCCAGAATAGGGGCCAAAAACTTACTGTTCGCACTTGAACTGACAACAATTACCGAAGCACCCTCTTTTTCAGCGGCTTGGGAAATTGCCGTGGCGCAAGCTTCAGCATTAAAAGTGCTCAATTTGTCGTCGGAAACATTCAAGACCTTGGAGGCACCGTACGTTCCCAAACTCTCATTTTCGCTTGCATTGAATGAAATGGCAGTTGCCGAACCGCCCATTTGGTTTGCGACCGCTTTGGCGTAGGAGACCACTTCTAAGGCACTCCTTTTGAATTTTCCGTTTTCTGATTCTGTGTATACTAGTACTGACATATTTTTATTTTTTATTCAAAGGGTTGTAAAGTTCAAGTTCAAGCGCAAGTATCAAGTTCAAACAAAGTTTATACTTCGACAAGCTCAGCACAAGTGAGTTTAGGGGTTTATGAGTTTAGTAAAAAATAGGTTTGATTGATATAAATTGTTGATAAGGACACTAATTCCACTATTTTTTTACTTCGTACCTCTAACCTCGTACCTCCAACTTTTTTATATCACTTTCGCTTCATTATGCAGCAAATCGACCAATTCATCAACAGATTCGACTAGTTTGACCGCTCCTTTCGCTGCTGGCTTGTCGAATTTACTATCTTTTGTGGCCTTCGTGGCGTCAACTGGTTCGACTACGTTAAGGGCCTTTTTTCTGGCCATCATTATGCCCCTCATGTTGGGAATTTTAAGATCGCTTTCTTCAACGAGTCCTTTTTGGCCTCCGATGACCAAAGGTAATTTTGTCTGTAATTTTTCTTTTCCACCATCGATTTCACGCATGGCAGTAGCGGTATCTCCTTCGACTTCGAGGCTGATACAGGTATTCACGAAGTTCATGCCCAGTAATGTGGCCAAAATTCCCGGCACCATACCGCCGTTGTAGTCTATCGATTCCCTTCCGGCGATGATTAGGTCGTAACCGCCATCTTTACAAATGTGCGCGAGCTGTTCGGCGACAAAAAACCCATCGGTGGGCACGGCATTAATGCGAATGCCTTCGTCGGCACCTATAGCCAGCGCTTTACGCATCGTGGGTTCAACGGAAGCCTCGCCCACAGTGGCGATGTGTACTGTAGCCCCTTGTTTTTCCTTGAACCACATGGCACGGGTCAACCCGAACTCATCGTTGGGATTGATGACAAATTGCACGCCATTGGTATCGAATTTGGTGTCCCCGTCCGTGAAGTTTATTTTCGACGTCGTATCGGGTACGTTACTTATGCAAACCAGTATTTTCATGTCTAATCAAGTCTTTTAAAATGTCATCACGAAGATAAGTATTCTTTTTCGAAAATATTATGCACGCATAGTATTTTTTGTTTCTTTTTTGAAGGATTCAATAAATGATTTGATATATAATTTCCTATTTTTGCGTGCTATTTTAGCTTAAGGATTGTTTAGGTTAAATTATAGGTTGAAATAAAATATGTGCTTAGGTACAAAAAGACACTCCATATCATATGAAGACATTACAATTTAGGGAAGCCCTTGTCGAAGCCATGTCGGAAGAAATGCGAAGAGATGAATCCGTTTATTTGATGGGCGAAGAGGTTGCCGAATACAACGGCGCCTATAAAGCTTCAAAGGGTATGTTAGATGAATTCGGCGCCAAACGCGTTATCGATACGCCGATTGCCGAGTTGGGCTTTGCGGGCGTCGGCGTTGGGTCTACAATGACCGGTAACCGGCCCATAATAGAGTTTATGACGTTTAACTTTGCCTTGGTCGGTATCGATCAGATCATCAATAACGCCGCGAAGATTCGACAGATGTCCGGCGGGCAATTCCCATGTCCAATTGTTTTTCGTGGGCCAACAGCTTCCGCAGGGCAATTGGGAGCAACACATTCCCAAGCTTTTGAAAGTTGGTACGCGAACTGCCCCGGACTTAAGGTGGTTGTTCCTTCTAATCCGGCCGATGCGAAAGGTTTGTTAAAATCGGCCATTCGCGATGACGACCCGGTAATTTTTATGGAATCGGAGCAGATGTACGGTGATAAAGGCGAGGTGCCAGAAGGGGAATACCTTGTACCAATTGGTGTTGCCGATATCAGAAGGGAAGGAAAAGATGTGACCATTGTATCCTTCGGAAAAATTATAAAGGAAGCTGACAAAGCGGCAGAAGAACTTGAAAAAGAAGGTATCAGTTGCGAGATAATCGATCTTCGCACAGTCAAACCGTTAGATTATGCCGCTATTCTTAAATCGGTGAAGAAGACCAACCGACTGGTTATTCTAGAGGAAGCTTGGCCCTTTGGTAACGTGTCTACCGAAATAACCTATCATGTTCAAGATAAGGCATTTGATTATTTGGATGCACCTATCCAAAGAATTAATACTGCCGACACTCCCGCTGCTTACTCTCCGGTTTTATTGGCCGAATGGCTACCGAATCACGAAGATGTGGTAAAGGCCGTTAAAAAAGTGTTATATAAATAAGGTATACGAATTTGTAAAAGTACTTTTGCTTCGCCGACCCTTAGGTTGGCGAAGCAATTTTTTTAAAAACGATTTTGAAATTTTCGTCGCCTATTTTTGTACTCTCAAGGTAAGTTCGGCGGATATATTGAATAGTATGAATGTCCCGAATTTTTTCGATTTACTGGGAAGTAGAAAAAATAGATTTTTGAATATGCAACCCGTGGCTTTTACCATTGTCTTTTCTGGTATGTTATTTGCTTACATCGTCTGGAGAACAATCCTACCATGAAAAAAATTCTTCTCGCAACCTTTCTGCTTTTTTCACTTTTTGCCAGCGCGCAGAGTAAAGTGAGCGGTATTGTTATCGATGAGTTCGATAATCCCGTTGCATTTGCCAACATCCTTTTTAAAAATTCATATCAAGGTACCATTACCAATGATAATGGCCGTTTTTATATGGAATCTGACGTTACCCATGATACCTTGGTCGTTTCCTTTATAGGATATGAGAATATGGAAATTCCCCTGACTTCAAAAGTGACCTATGACATGGAGATCAAATTAAAAGAGTCTTCAGAACAGTTGGACGAGGTCGTACTCATCGCCGGGAAGCAATCGAAAAAGAATAATCCCGCTATCGACATCCTTCGTAAAATATGGGAGAAAAAGAGACGTAATGGCCTACGCATGTTCGACCAATACAAATATGACAAATACGAGAAAGTAGAATTTGACTTGAATACGATCGATAGTTCGGTAATAAAAAGTAGGATTTTTAAAGGTCTCGAGTTTGTCTTTCAAGATTTGGATACCTCCAGGATTACCGGTAAAACATACCTCCCAATTTTTTTGAACGAGAAGTTTTCAAAGGTCTATGGCGATAACGTAATGGGCGAAGAAAAGGAAGATGTCCTGGGAAGCAAAAACTCCGGTTTCGAGAACAATCAGGCACTAACGGCCTTTATTCAAGACATGTATACAGAGTACAATGTGTATAATAACTATATCAAATTCTTTGATAAAAGCTTTACTAGTCCCCTTTCGCAAACGGGCATAGACGTATATAATTATGCATTGCGCGATAGTACGTTTATCGACGACAAATGGTGCTATAATATCGTATACTACCCGCGACGCAAGAACGAACTTACCTTCAAGGGTGATTTTTGGGTGAACGACTCGACCTACGCCATAAAGAAAATCAACTTAGAGGTAACAAAAAGTGCAAACCTGAACTGGGTAAAGGAAGTGTATATCGAACAGGATTTCGAAGTTGTGAGCGATTCCGTTTTTCTTTTAAAACGCGATTATATGCTTACCGATTTCAGTTACACCAAAAAAGAGGATTCCCGAGGGATTTACGGGAAGAGAACAACGGTTTACGACCGCCATGCGTTCGATATCGAAAGGCCCAAGAGTTTCTATAAATCGGAGAGCAATCCCTTCGATCCGATTGTCATGACGCGTGACAGTACCTTTTGGACGAACAACCGTTTGGAATCGTTGAACAAAGACGAAAAAGGGGTCTATCAACTTTTAGATACCTTAAAGACCGTACCCAAGTTCAAATCATACTATAATATTATGAGCATTTTGGGCTCGGGCTATGTAGAGGTCGATAAATGGAACATCGATATCGGTGATGTCTACAGTGTATTCGGCTTTAACCAGGCCGAGGGTGTTCGTTTACGGGCCGGTGCCCGCACCTATTTTGGACAAAATGATCCGTGGCGTTTGGAGGGCTATATGGCATACGGCTTCGCGGATAAAAAATTCAAGCATGGTTTTTCCGCCAAGTGGTTGATCGACAAAAAGACGAGGTTGATTGTGTCCGGTGGAAATCGACGTGATATCGAACAATTGGGTCTTAGCCTAACTGCGACCAATGACGTGTTGGGGCGCAGTATCGCTTCATCATCCGTACTTACCGTCGGTGCCAATAATCGCCTTACGAACATCAATTTGAGCACATTCAATGTGGAGTTGGAACCGTTGACGAATTTTAGGGTACGGGTGGGTAGTTCGTTCCGAACCCTGAGTTCGGCCTTGCCGGATGCCTTTAGCCTCGATTATGTCGATTTAGAATCTCCGACGGGTATTTCCTCCGAAATCAAACAATTTGATTTGAATACGTTATTGATTTATAGTCCGGGAAAAAAAACAATCGGTTTTGGGGTCGAGCGCTATGATATCAATGATGATTACAGCACCTTGTTGCTCAACTACACAAAGGGGGTCAGAGGCTTTCTTGAAAGTGATTTCGAATACAGTAAAATTCAGTTCGCCTATAGCCAACCTTGGCAGCTGGGCGGTTTTGGGCGGCTATTGAGCACCGTCGAAGTCGGTAAGACTTTTGGGGAAGTACCTTTGGGCCTACTGAACGTGATACCGGGCAACCAGACCTTGTTTTCGCTTTACAATACCTTTCCTAATTTAGATTTTTACGAATTCGTCACCGATACCTATGCTTCCCTACATTTGGAACATAATTTCAATGGAAGGCTTTTCTCGCGTATTCCGCTGTTACGGAAATTGGATTTACGCGAAATCGTTGGGCTACGTGGTGTATGGGGTACGTTGTCTGACGAGAATATTGCATTGAGCTCTCCGACGAATATCCCTTTGCAAGCTCCCGATGGGGAAATCTATTACGAATATTCGGTCGGGGTAGGGAACATATTTAAGATTTTTCGGATAGACTTCAACTTTAGGGGTAATTATCTTGATGCCCCCGATGCAAGACCTTTCAGTGTCACGGGATCTTTTGGCTTTTCCTTTTAGGGAATCAAGTTGAGGTTATTTCCGTGTAGGTAGGAAGGCATTGACCTGGAAGTCATTTTCTACCTTATTTTTGTTCCTTCCCGTTGATCTTGCAAAGCATAATTTTTCGTTAGATTTTCATTCTTTGGTTAGACCTGTCAGGTTTATTTTCAATGGGTATGAGATTTTCACATCAGATACCTGATTTTTTAATGGAAATGGAAACCTGACAGGTCTAATTTCTTAAAGGTCTTGCTCCCTCACCTTCACCTTGTTTTCTTACCTTTGCACAGCAAAAAACTGTAAAATGGCCGAAAAAGAACACTTGACCTTCGATGTGCTCATCGAAATACCAAAGGGAAGCAGAAACAAATACGAGTACGATTTCACCTTACACAAGATTCGTTTTGACAGAACGTTGTTTTCTTCGATGATGTATCCGGGAGATTACGGATTCGTTCCCGAAACCTTGGCCCTTGACCAAGATCCACTTGATGTTTTGGTATTGGGTATCGAACCGACTTATCCTATGGTAGTTATGGAGGTAAAGCCCATTGGTGTATTCCATATGGCAGATGAAAAAGGGCCTGATGAAAAAATTATCTGTGTTCCGGTATCAGACCCGGTCTGGAGTAAACGAAAAGACATTTCCGATATCAATCCCCATCGCTTAAAGGAAATCGAACACTTCTTTCAGGTGTATAAAGATTTGGAAAAGAAAAAGGTAGATACCGGCGGTTGGGGAAATGCTGAAGAAGCCATCAAAATTTACCATGAATGTGTTAAAAGGTACGTGGAAAGTGATCATAAAGACAGACGAACATTTATGATTTAGGGAATTCCAACCATTGAGAAAAGCCATTTTTATTTCTATGAGTCTATTTTGAAGTGTGTAATTAGAATTTTTACAGGTCATTTTTGCGTCCTTTTAGGCAAAATTTTCTAGCATAGCCATAGCTACGGTAAAAAATTTTAACGATGAAGGGGGCAAAAAGGGGTATAAAAAAATAATTGGCGCATTTCAAAAAAGGCTCTATAAATGGCTTTTTTTATTCTGCTCATTTTCACTACATTTGCCCCCGTTAAAAACGGAGGTCGCCAGAGCGACTTCATTAATAAACAACTGATTAAAATGGAACTAATAGTTAAGTTTTTACCTGTATTTGGTGTTTTGGCACTACTTTACGTGGCCTGGAAAAATGCATGGGTCGGCAAACAGGAAGTCGGAGATGCAAAAATGGCCCGTATCGCTAAAAATATTGCCGATGGGGCAATGTCATTTCTTAAGGCGGAGTACAAGATTCTTTCGATTTTTGTAGTCGCCGTTGCCGTACTGTTGTTTTTTAAGGGAAGCAATGAAGTAGGTTCGAACGGTATGGTGGCCGTATCTTTTATCGTGGGTGCCATCTGTTCTGCGCTGGCCGGTTTTATCGGAATGAAAGTGGCTACGAAGGCGAACGTTAGAACGACCAATGCAGCAAGAACTTCACTAGGTAAGGCACTTGAGGTTGCTTTTGCCGGAGGTTCCGTAATGGGTCTTGGGGTGGTTGGCCTCGGTGTATTAGGCCTCAGCGGGCTCTTTATGCTATATAGCGGTCAAGGTTGGGAAATCAACGAGGTATTGAACGTGCTTTCGGGCTTTTCCTTGGGCGCTTCTTCGATTGCACTTTTCGCAAGAGTTGGTGGAGGTATTTATACTAAAGCTGCCGATGTCGGTGCCGATTTGGTGGGGAAAGTCGAAGCGGGTATTCCTGAAGACCATCCATTGAACCCTGCAACCATTGCGGATAATGTTGGTGATAATGTTGGTGACGTTGCCGGTATGGGTGCCGACCTTTTTGAATCATATGTAGGTTCTATTATCGGTACCATGGTTCTGGGTGCTGCTTTTACACAAATACCTGAATTCGCAGGTGCTTTTAATGGTTTGGGAGCTGTATACCTTCCTATGGTATTGGCGGCCATTGGTATTATTATGTCTATCATCGGAACCTTTTTCGTAAAGGTGAAAGATGGTGGAAATCCGCAGACAGCATTGAATATCGGTGAATTCGGTTCTGCCGGATTGATGTTGGTAGCCTCTTACTTTATTATCACGATGATGTTACCCGAAAGCTGGACCTTTGGCGGAAACGAATACTCGGCAATGGGTGTCTTTTGGGCAGTGTTGGCCGGTTTGGTTGCCGGGCTTGCAGTGGGTAAGGTCACCGAATACTATACCGGAACAGGTACAAAACCAGTAAATGCCATCGTACGTCAGTCCGAAACAGGTGCAGCAACGAATATTATCGCTGGTCTGGGTGTGGGTATGATGTCCACAATGTTTCCTATTCTTTTGATTGCAGCGGCTATTTTGGTATCACACCATTTTGCTGGTCTTTACGGAATTGCGATTGCAGCAGTAGGTATGCTAGCGAATACGGGAATACAGTTGGCGGTTGATGCTTACGGACCGATTTCCGACAATGCCGGGGGTATTGCCGAAATGGCCGAGCTAGATCCAGAAGTACGCGAAAGAACTGATAAGTTGGATGCAGTAGGTAATACCACTGCCGCTATCGGTAAAGGATTTGCGATTGCATCTGCAGCTTTGACCGCTTTGGCCTTATTCGCTGCGTTTATGCAAACTGCTAATGTCGTAGCTATCGACGTTTCAAAGCCTACTGTAATGGCAGGTCTTTTGGTAGGCGGTATGCTTCCCTTCGTTTTCTCCGCATTATCAATGAACGCCGTGGGTCGCGCTGCTATGGCGATGATCGAAGAGGTACGTCGACAGTTTAGGGATATTCCACAGTTGAAAGCGGCACTTGAAGTGATGCGCGCCGTTGATTCCGATATGTCAAAGGCAACCGATGCACAGCGTGCTACTTTTGATGCTGCCGATGGTGTTGCCGAATATGACAAGTGTGTGGCGATTTCAACGCAAGCTTCCATTAAGGAAATGGTACTACCGGGTCTTTTGGCCATTGCAGTGCCCGTCGCCGTTGGATTCGTTGGTGGTGCCGAAATGTTAGGCGGTCTTCTCGCGGGTGTTACGACTTGTGGTGTATTGATGGCTATCTTTCAATCGAATGCGGGAGGCGCTTGGGACAACGCCAAAAAAATGATCGAGGAGCAAGGTAAAAAAGGAACCGATGCGCACAAAGCGGCCGTAGTCGGCGATACCGTTGGAGATCCATTTAAGGATACTTCGGGCCCATCATTGAACATCCTTTTGAAATTGATGTCCGTAGTGGCACTGGTCATTGCACCGAGTATCGCATTGAGCGTCACCGGAACCGCAGATACACAGAACACAAAAGAAATCAAGATAGAAATGACAGCTGATGCTGGCGATTTGGCCGAAGCTACGGTTGCTTATACAACTATTGTAAACGGCGAGAAAGTAACTGAAGAGAAGACCTATAGTGGTACGCAGGTCGAAGTGGAAGAACAGCTAAAAGCTTTTGAAAACGCTACTATTGAATCAAAAGGTACGGATACCGAAGTAACAATTGAGAGTGTGGATATTCGTAAATAGCGAAGTACGACTTTGTAAATTATAAAAGGAGGCATTACCTGTTTTGGTTTGCCTCCTTTTTCGTTGCCTTCGTTTTTAAAATAACCGAACTGTCCCCTTTCTTTTGTACGTCTTCCATAGGTGCTCCTAAATCATATCCGCCGTCATCGGGTGGGGTTTTCCATTCCAAAGCCGCGTAAATCAGTGCCAATAGAAAAACCAATCCGATGATAAAATAGAGCCCCTGCTTTCGGTTCAAATCTTTCTTTGGGTTCTTTTTCGGTTTCATCACTTAAGAATTTAAGGGTCTTACTTTGAGGTAAAGGGGCAGGTGTCTAAAAAGTGTCCGCCAAACGCCATTGTGGGGTACGAAGCAATCTGTTTAATTACTTTCCAATAAGTGACAGATTGCTTCGTACCTCGTAATGATGATAAGAAGTCAGCATTGGACACCCTACTACTATTTCCGATAAATTTACTGTAGCTTAAACACAATAGGAACGCTGAAAGCAACCTTCACGTTATGATCACGCTGTTTTCCCGGTTTCATTTTAGGTAATTTGCCAATAATACGCTTCGCTTCCACTTCAAGGATCTTGTCTGGACCTCGGAGTAGAATTTTTCCTATAGTACCGTCTTTTTCAATTGTAAATTGGGTAAATACTTTTCCTTGAATACCCATTTCTTGGGCAACTTCCGGATATCTAAAAACTTTACTGATGTGCTTGTTCATCATTTTTTGAAAGCAGGCCCTCTTATCCTTTTCATCTTCACAGCCCGGAAATACAGGGACTTCTTCAATTGAAATCCAGTTTACGTTTACTTCCTCCTCGACTTGGTCATAGATTACATCTTTTACCTCGATTACTTCTGTCTCTTCGTTACTTTCAGTGGACTCGATTACAGTTTCTTCAACATCGTCCTCATCGTCAATAATCTCAATGACAGGTGGTGCTTGAACAGGTGGTGGGGGAGGAGGGGTCTTGATCTGTACGGTGATAGGAATGTCTTCAACTAGTTCATCATCGATATTCATCGCGGTATCATAATCGGACGCACTATCATACGTCTTCCACTCCAAGGCGGTAAAAGTCATTAAAAGTGCCATTAATAGGCCTAGTGCAAAATAAATACCTTGGCTGCGGTTCAAATCTTTCTTCGGATGTTTTTTTGGTTCCATTTTTTTAAAGGTTTACGGATTAATACAATCATAAATCTAGGGTGACATAACCTGTAATAAAATGACCGATGAGTAAACTGGCCCTTTCGTTGAGCGAACGGAACATTCGAGCACCGAGCTAACGCAATCGAGTACGACCCCACCATGATATTTGACTATATTTGAAGCTATGGGACTTTTTGGAAAGAAAGACAAGTTGCAGATCATCGCTTTTCAAAGCTATGGCACTGACTCGCACTTCTATGCACGAGGCCGGGCCTTGGAAGATGAGGAAATTGATCTGTCGCAAAAAGGCTTTTTTAATCTTTTATGGAATACCTACAAGCGTTTTGAAACCGATGAAATTCGAAACACCCCCGTTGCCCTAAAACTGCCCGATGGTAGAACCGTTCAAGGAAAAACCGACAAGAAAGGATATTATTTGATGGACGAACCGTTGGACGGTTTAGGCAATCTGACCAATAGCGAAGGTTGGTTGAACTATGAAATATCGTATTCCGATACTTCTTTGAAAAGAGAAATTTTACATCAAAACCGATTTCCTGGAGAACTTCTTATTCCATCGGCCGATGCCAGTTTTGGGGTCATTAGCGATATCGACGATACTATACTCCATACTGGGGTGGTTTCTTCGCTAAAATGGCGCGTCGTTATCAATACCGTTTTCAAAACGGCGGGAAAACGCATTCCCTTGCAAGGTGCCGCAGCGTTTTACAGTCTCTTGCACCGAGGAAAATCAGGAGATGAGGCCAACCCGATTTTTTACGTAAGCCACAGTCCTTGGAACCTGTATCGTTATCTTGAATTCTTTCTTCGGAAGAACAATTTTCCGAAAGGACCGATTTTACTGCGTAATTTCCCGAAATTCCATAAGCGAAAGGCAGCTGACGAAAAGCCTCAAAAACAGAAGGAAATCTTGAATATTTTAAAGACCTATCCGGATTTAAAATTTATTCTGATAGGCGATAGCGGTGAATATGATGCCGATATTTATAAGGAGATTGCCGAATTATATCCCGATAACATACTGGCTATTTATCTGAGAAGCGTAGACCACAAACGAAAAATGGAACGGGTCAGAGGCTTGTTCGAAAACTACAAGACCATTCCCGTTCTACTGGTTGAAAACAGTAAGCAGGCCATCGAACATGCCAAGGAATATGGATTTATACAGATTTAGAAAAGTCCGTGAATCTCAGCGTCGATTTTATTGATTACTGTACCCAAGTCTTCAGGGTTGTCCACAAAATTTAAATTATCGACGTTGATAATCAGAAGATTGCCTTTTTCGTAATCATGAACCCAAGCTTCGTACCGCTCGTTCAATCGGCTTAAGTAATCGATAGATATACTGTTCTCATATTCGCGGCCCCGTTTGTGAATCTGGTTGACCAAATTCGGAATTGAACTTCTTAGATAGATGAGCAAATCGGGGGGTTGTACCAAGCTTTCCATAAGTTCGAACAAGCTTTGGTAATTTGTGAAATCACGATTTGTCATCAGGCCCATAGCGTGTAGATTCGGAGCGAAAATGTAGGCATCTTCGTATATTGTGCGATCCTGAATGATATCTTTGCCGCTCTCCCGAATTTTAAGGATTTGTCTGTAACGTTGGTTCAAAAAATAGATTTGAAGATTGAAGCTCCAGCGTTCCATCTGATTATAGAAGTCATCGAGATAGGGGTTATCGACTACATCTTCAAAATTGGCCTCCCATTTGTAGTGTTTTGCCAATAATTTTGTCAAGGTTGTTTTTCCTGCACCGATGTTTCCGGCAACTGCAATGTGCATAAGGTAACGGGAATTAATGGTTGTGTTGTTGTTCGCGGTAAATAAGAGCGTACAAGATACAAAGTATCTTGGGGAAGGGAAAAAATATCTGTAGTAAATACCCGCTTAATTTAATGTAGTGGGTTTTAGTTAACATCCCGCGGAGATGGTTTCCATATACGTTATGGGCCTAGTATGATATGTCGTATGATGTCAAATGCATTCTGATATTTTTATTTCATCTTTAAATATGTACTTTTATGGCAAATACAAAAGAGGAGGGATTTGACTGATTGCAACCTCATGTCTAGGCACGGTTTAGCCATAAGTTTTAAAAGCTAAAGAACGAGCTTAAAAGTGCGACATAAAATGCTAAAGCAGTTGATATGGGGTCTTCAGCTTCAATTACACTTCTTAAAGCAGCTTTCTCAGATCCTTCGAAAAAACTAAAAACAAAAATTTTATGTCATACCTTTTTACTTCAGAGTCAGTAAGCGAAGGACACCCAGATAAAATCGCCGATCAAATTAGTGATGCTTTATTAGACCATTTTTTGGCCTTCGATCCCGAGAGTAAGGTGGCATGCGAAACATTGGTCACTACTGGACAGGTTGTTTTGGCAGGAGAAGTAAAAAGTACAACTTATCTTGACGTTCAGCAGATCGCCCGTGATGTAATCAACAAGATTGGTTATACGAACGGTGAATACCAATTTAGTGGCGATTCCTGTGGAGTGATTTCGCTGATTCACGAGCAGTCTAAGGATATCAATCAGGGAGTAGATCGAGGTAAAAAGGAAGAACAAGGAGCTGGAGATCAAGGTATGATGTTCGGTTATGCTACCAAGGAAACCTCTAACTACATGCCTTTGGCCTTGGATATTTCGCATAAAATACTTGAGGTACTTGCCGATTTGCGGAGAAAAGGAAAGGAAATCGGTTACCTAAGACCCGATGCCAAAGCTCAGGTCACTATCGAATATTCCGATGATAATGTTCCTCAACGTATAGATACGATTGTGGTATCTACCCAACACGATGCATTCGACAAGAATGATCAAAGAATGTTGAAAAAAATCGAGAAGGATATTGTCGAAATCTTGATTCCGAAAGTAAAGAAAAAACTCCCTAAGAAGATACAAAAGTTGTTCGATGAGCAGATAAAATATCATATCAACCCTACCGGTAAATTTGTTATCGGTGGCCCTCATGGCGATACCGGCCTAACCGGAAGAAAAATCATCGTCGATACCTATGGTGGAAAAGGGGCACATGGAGGCGGAGCGTTCAGTGGCAAAGACCCGAGTAAGGTCGATCGTAGTGCGGCCTATGCCTCGCGGCATATTGCAAAAAATCTTGTAGCGGCGGGTGTAGCAAACGAAATTTTGGTGCAGGTCAGCTATGCAATCGGGGTAGTCGAACCGACCTCTATTTTTGTAGATACTTACGGAACGGCAAATGTAGACTTAACCGATGGCGAAATCGCAAAAAAGGTAGAGCAATTATTCGATATGCGTCCGTTTGCCATCGAAAAACGACTAAAACTAAGAAACCCGATCTATCTGGAAACCGCGGCATATGGCCATGTGGGTAAAGCACCCAAAACCATAAAAAAAGTTTACGAGTCACCTTATAACGGGCGTATCGAAAAAGAAGTGGAATTGTTTACATGGGAGAAATTGGATATGGTCGAAAAGGTGAAAAAGACCTTCAAATTATGAACCGGGTTGAAACCCGATGCCAAATTACGGGGCTCAGTAGTGTAATCAATGAATAGCGCCAGAAAGATTTTGTGTTTTTAAAGTTGATTTGAAATTTTATGCCAAAACATGTGGATTTTAAATTCCACGCATTATATTTGTTTTTCCAAAAGTTCAAACACGTATTGAATGGTTATCAAGAAAGGTGGAGGGAATAGACCCTTTGAAGCCTTAGCAACCCTTTGTCTCGCGTTCCGTTCTCATCGGGAAGTATGGGTACGAAGAAGGTGCTAAATTCTACCTGTGCTGAACTCGTTTCAGTATCTCGTCAGATAACGAAAATGAATTACACCCCGTAATTTTTCACTTTCTTATAACTTTTTGATTTGACCCCATCGCAACGTCCGCGACGGCAGTTTTGGCTTTTTTAATCCTTTTGTGGATTTTCATCCACAAAATAAAATGTCATTCCCGTAAAGACGGGAATCTGTTAATAACCCGTTTCCAAAATATGTTGGAAACACAAAACCAAAATCATGAGTGATCAAAAATTTTCTACGAATGCCCTGCATGCCGGGCATGATGTGACAGTAAACGGAGGCACACGCGCAGTGCCGATTTATCAAAGCACGGCTTACGTATTCAATAATTCCGACCATGCCGCCAACCTTTTTGGGCTTGCGGAGTTTGGCAATATTTATACCCGGATCAACAATCCGACCAACGATATTTTAGAACAGCGACTGGCCGCTCTAGAGGGTGGGGTAGCAGCATTGGTAACGGCTTCCGGTACCGCAGCTATCGCAACTACTTTAATGGTTATGCTAAAGGCCGGTGATCATATCGTGGCTTCAAACAGCCTTTACGGTGGCACCTATAATCTTCTGAATGTAACCCTACCGCGACTGGGTATTACAACGACTTTTGTCGACCCGGCGGATCCAACGAATTTTGGAAAGGCTATCCAGGATAACACTAGGGCTATTTTTGTAGAATCCCTTGGTAACCCGAAATTGGACGTACTCGACTTAAAAGCGATTTCATCGGAAGCGAAAAGCGCGAAAATTCCGTTTATCGTGGATAATACGGTAGCTACCCCTGCACTTCTGAATCCTATAGAACATGGAGCGAACATTGTTATCCACTCCTTGACAAAGTATATCAACGGTAATGGTACTGCCTTGGGGGGTGCGATTATCGATGCCGGCACCTTTAATTGGGCCAATGGTAAATTCCCTGAATTTACCGAGCCTTCTCCAGGTTATCACGGTTTGGTTTATCATGAGGCCGTCGGGCCGATTGCCTTCATTATAAAGGCACGTATCGAAGGATTGCGTGATTTTGGCGCCGCTTTGAGCCCTTTTAACGCTTTTCAGATTATTCAAGGTCTTGAAACTTTGGAAGTACGCATGAAAAAACATAGCGAGAATGCCTTGGCACTAGCCGAATGGCTACAGGAACGGAACGAAGTGGCTTGGGTCAACTATCCCGGTCTGAAGACAAGCAAGTTCTTCGCTCAAGCGGAGGCCTACTTGCCCAAGGGCCAAAGTAGTATCGTGACCTTTGGTGTAAAAGGTGGTTTCGAGTCGGCCAAAAAAATAGCCGATGAAACAAAGATTTTCTCTTTGTTGGCGAATATCGGGGACACCAAATCATTGATTATTCATCCGGCAAGTACTACTCATCAGCAGCTCGACGATGCAGCACAGGAGTCTACAGGGGTAACAAAAGATTTGATTCGTCTTTCCGTCGGTCTTGAAGATTTGGAAGATTTAAAAACGGATTTGGAAAATGCCTTTGCGACTATTGATAAATCGGTTTTTGCTTAAAACTTGAGTAGACCAGACCTGTCGGGTTTCACTTGCGCTGAGCGCAGTCGAAGTAAAAACCCGACCGGTCTAATATGCATTATATGCTCCATCAACTAAAGACTGAAAACTATACCGCATTAAGCGGAGTCTCCCAAAATGTTACACTTACGTATCAATTGTTCGGAAAGGAGCTTCATTCGGCACCTATCGTATTGGTTAATCACGCTCTGACGGGAAACTCGAACGTAACCGGCGATGACGGATGGTGGTCTGCCCTTATCGGAGATGGAAAGTGTATCGATACGAAGAAATACACCATCTTGTCCTTTAATATTCCCGGGAACGGATACGACAAATTCGTAATCGATAATTATAAGGACTTCGTAGCCGGTGATATCGCCCGAATCTTTTTGTCAGGCCTCGAAAAGCTTGAGATAAAGAAACTGTTTGCCATTATCGGTGGTTCACTAGGCGGTGGAATAGCTTGGGAAATGGCGGCCTACGACCCCAAAATCACGGAGCACTTGATTCCTGTGGCATCCGATTGGAAATCAACGGATTGGTTGATTGCCAATTGCCAGATTCAAGAGCAGTTTTTGGTGAACTCCAAACAACCGGTGCACGATGCCCGTATGCATGCGATGTTATGCTACCGTACTCCTGAATCCTTCAAGGAACGTTTTAAACGAAGTACCAATGAAGAACTGCAGGTATTCAATGTCGAAAGTTGGTTGATGCACCACGGGGAGAAACTGCAAGAGCGATTTCAGTTGTCGGCCTATAAATTGATGAACCAATTGTTAAAAACCATTGATGTAACACGCGATGGGGAACAACGTTTTATCGACCTTCAAAATAGCGATACCAATATTCATATTATCGGGGTCGATTCAGATCTCTTTTTTACGGCGAAGGAAAACAAGGAAACCTTCAAACGTCTTGCCCAAGCAAATAGTAATGTTACCTATGGGGAAGTACATTCTTTACACGGTCACGATGCCTTTTTAATCGAGTTTCAACAGATGGAGGAGCTACTGAAGCCTATTTTCAGTAAAAACGGAAAGACCAAGCGCATTAAGATTTTAAAGTTCGGTGGAAAATCGTTGTCCAATGGCGAAGGCCTCGGTAGGGTACTTGATATCGTTTGTAACAAAGTCAAGTCAGGTGAAAATATTGCAGTGGTATTGTCGGCCAGAGAAAAGGCGACCGACCAGCTGGAAGCGATGCTCGAAAAAGCGGCTAGCGGAAAAAAGTATTACAAAGACTTCGAAGCTTTTGAAAAGTATCAAAAACATTCCTTTAAAAATGTCAATCTTTCGGGCGAGTTCAAAGAACTGGCAAAACTGCTTGAAGGAGTTTCACTTTTGGGCGATTACAGTCCGAAAATAAAGGATCAGGCCTTGGCCTTCGGTGAACTGATCTCTGCGAAATTAATTACGAAACTATTGATCGGAAAAGGCATAAACGCTCAGTTTCTCGATTCACGGGAGTTGCTAAAGACCGATTCGAATTATGGGGATGCGTCAGTCGATGAGGCCGCTTCAAAAGAAACTGTCATACGTCAATTTTCTAAGCTAGATGTTGATAGCGTACCTGTAATTACTGGTTTTATAGCCGCCGACGTTAATGGAGAAACTACCACGTTGGGAAGAAATGGCAGCAACTATTCGGCCGCCTTGTTCGCCAACTTTCTGAACGCTGAAGAACTCCAGAATTATACGCATGTAGATGGTATTTTTACTGCGAACCCTGATTTGGTTCCCGATGCGAAACGTATTTCTAATTTATCCTACGGTGAGGCCAACGAACTTGCCAATTTCGGGGCGACCATTTTACATGCGAAGACCATAATTCCACTTATCGAAAAAAACATACCCTTACGTATTCTGAATACGTTCAATGATGACAATGCGGGTACATTGATAAGTGCAAAGACCGAGAAGGAAGGTATCAAATCATTATCGGTCATCGAGAACGTATCATTGATCAACTTAGAGGGTAGGGGGCTTTTAGGAAAAGTTGGTATAGATGCCCGAATCTTCAAGGCACTTGAACAGAACAATATTAACGTCAGTATTATTTCCCAAGGTTCTTCGGAGCGGGGAATAGGCTTGGTCGTAAACTCCAATAATGCCCTAAAGGCAAAACGGGCGTTGGATGCCGAATTCGAAAGTGACTATGAAGCCAAGGATATCAATATGATTACCGTTCTCGATGAGGTGTCCGTAATTTCTATTGTGGGGCAAGATCTGAGCACTTTTCACACCCCATACAATGCCTTGATCAAGAACCAAGTGGTGCCCTTACTTTTTAATAATACCGTATCGGGAAAAAATGTAAGTCTTGTAGTCAAGAAATCGGATTTGAACAAGGCCCTGAACGTAATGCACGGGCAGATTTTCGGAATCAGCAAAAAAATCAACCTAGCTATATTCGGTCATGGAAATGTTGGCGGTACTCTTATTGACCAGGTTTTGAAGTCTACCAAAACCATTGAAAAGCGAAAAAGTATCGATTTAAGGGTTTTTGCCGTTGCAAATTCCAGAAAATTATATTTGGATAAAAAAGGAATTCCTAAAAATTGGAAATCGACAATTGCGGAAAAGGGAAAGGCCTACCAACTTGCCGATGTATTTACATATGCAAAAGAGCATCATCTCGAAAACTTGATTGCGGTAGATAATACGGCCAATCAAGATTTTACCGCAAATTATTTTGAATTTGTAGAAAACGGATTTGATTTGGTTTCCTCGAACAAGATTGCGAATACCCTTGGCTTTGACTTTTATCAATTACTAAGGGAAGAGCTTGGCAAATACCAAAAACAATATTTGTACGAAACGAATGTAGGTGCTGGTTTACCGCTGATAGATACGATTAAATTGTTACATCTTTCCGGGGAGAATATCACGCAGATAAAAGGGGTGTTCTCAGGTTCATTAAGCTATATTTTCAATACGTTCTCTGAGGTTGACGTGCCTTTTTCGAGCATTTTAAAAGATGCAATGAAGAAAGGCTTTACGGAACCTGACCCTCGTGAAGACCTGTCCGGCAACGATGTGGGCCGTAAACTGTTGATTCTGGCACGCGAACTTGATTTAAGCAATGAATTTTCGGATATCAATATTGAAAATCTCATACCCGGGCATTTGCGAAAAGGAAAAGTCGAACAATTTCTAAAAGGTTTGGATGTTTTAGACGATAAGTTCAACGAAATCAAAAAGAATCAAAAGCCAGATTATGTGTTACGCTATGTTGGCGATTTGCACGGTGATTTGCAAAAGGAAAAAGGTGTTTTAGACGTAAAATTGGTTTCCGTCCCAAAAGAAAGTGCATTGGGCCAAGTAAAAGGCTCCGATTCGATTATTGAGATTTATACTGAATCTTATGGACAGCATCCATTGGTCATTCAAGGTGCCGGTGCGGGTGCGGCCGTTACGGCTAGGGGTGTTTTTGGGGATATATTGCGTATTGCGGAGAAAGGATGAATGAAGTACAAAGTTAGAAATACGAAGTACGAAGGAAAGATGATAAGAAAATAGAATATAGAGAATAGACTTCTTGCATTTGGGATTCTTAAAAAAAGGATTATCCCCTGAGGGGACGTTAAAAAGGTCCTTTGGAACTCAAGAAGATTAATTTATTTCCAAATTTCTAAGAAAGGGGGTAGAACTAAAGATTCCCTTCTTAAAGGAAATGACAGTATGTATGAAAAAAAAATTCGAAACTAACGCCATAAGAACGCAACTCGAACGCACTCAAAACTTGGAGCATTCGGTACCCATGTACCTTACTTCCAGTTTTGTCTTCGAGGATGCCGAAGATATGCGAGCCTCTTTTGCCGAGGAAAAAGAGCGTAATATTTATTCTCGATATTCCAACCCCAATTCTTCCGAGTTTATCGAGAAGGTCTGTCAAATGGAAGGTGCCGAAGATGGTTTCGCCTTTGCGTCGGGTATGGCTGCGGTATTTTCGACTTTTGCGGCCCTTTTAAACAGTGGTGACCACATATTGTCGGCCCGAAGTATTTTTGGATCCACGCATTCACTTTTCAATAACTTCTTTCCGAACTGGAATATCGACCATTCGTATTTTCGAATAGATGCATTGGAATCCATCGAAAATTTAATTACTCCGAATACTAAATTGATCTATGCGGAATCCCCCACGAACCCAGGAGTCGATATTCTTGATCTCGAAGCGCTGGGCAAAATCGCGAAAAAAAACAACTTGATCTTGGTAATCGATAATTGCTTTGCATCGCCTTATCTGCAACAGCCCATAACATTCGGAGCCGATCTCGTCATTCATTCCGGTACAAAATTGATGGACGGTCAAGGACGTGTATTGGCAGGTATCACCGTTGGAAAAAAAGAGCTGATCGAAAAAATATATAGGTTTTCAAGAATCACAGGGCCTGCACTTTCACCTTTTAATGCTTGGGTACTTTCGAAAAGCTTAGAAACTTTGGCTGTAAGGGTTGATCGTCACTGTGAAAATGCGTTAAAGCTGGCAGAATTTTTAGAAAGCCATGAAAAGATAAATTGGGTCAGGTACCCTTTTTTGAAATCCCATCCGAAGTACGAAATCGCAAAAAAGCAGATGAAAGCGGGTGGCTGTGTAGTGGCCTTTGAGATTAAAGGCGGATTGATAGCTGGTCAAAACTTCTTTGATTCTATTAAACTACTTTCACTTTCCGCCAATTTGGGTGATTCGAGAAGTATTGTTACCCATCCGGCCTCTACGACCCATAGTAAGCTTACCGCCGAAGAAAGGGCCGAGACTGGTATTACCGATGGAATGGTTCGGGTTTCTGTAGGTCTGGAGCATATTGACGATATTATCGGAGACATCGGGCAGGCTTTGAGATAATTTTATTAGACCAGGAAAATAGATGCAATTTTGCAAACGGTAATAGGTATGACACTTATTAAGGCAACCCATTCCAAATATCTAGATACATTTTCCAGTCGCCGGCTTCCTTTCGCCAAATGACAACATATTTTCCCTTCCAAGAACTTTCTTCCCCATTTGCTTTTTGGGTAGTACCCTCGTAATACCCGTAATCATAGGCTTCTTGGCCGATTACCTTTATTTCTTCGGGCATGAGCTTGTGATGTGAGATTTGAATACCTTCAGGAAGCTGCCAATACGCTAAAATGGAGTCTTTTCCCGTTAGAATTTTCCGGTTGTTCGGAAATATTTTGGCATCCCGGGTATAGGACGCACTGATCATATCGTAGTCGGAATCCATCACATATTTCGAGAAATTTTCGGCTTTTTTCAATATTTGGTCAATGTCTTTTTTACTTCCCATATATTCTTGGGCCAGACCAAGATTTATACTCAGAAAAAGTAGAATTAGGGTATGCTGTAATTTCATGATTTACGTTTTTTATGTATTGAATTCCGCTTATGCGGATTTGCGGTCGAGATACAAGCTTTTATAAACTTTAAGTTCAAACTGCTATTGCGAACTGCCACCTATTTACGCTGTCGGTAGAATATTTTGCTCACTACTTTCCATTGCCCATCGATTTTGAGCAGGTTCATGTAATCGATAAAAGCAAAAGTATCATACTCGATTTTTAGCTTTGCATTAGCTGCTGTGCCGGTTATATCTACTGAGATAATACTTGTTTTGCGATTTTGTTTGGGACCAGGTTTCATCCCTTTTTTGAAAAAGTCAAGGGCATTGACCTCTTTATAGGCGGAATCCGAAATAAACTTCATTGTCGCATTTTCGTGAAAGGCCTTTTTTAAGGTCTCGAAATCATTGTTCGTACCCCCATCGAGATAATAGGAAACCGTTTTTTCGATAAGTTCCTGGTCAGTTTCTTGTGCGGTCAAAACATTCTGTATTGCCATGCAGAAAATAAGAATTAGAAAACATTTTTTCATGACTGTTCGTTTTAATGATGAAACGCAATGTTACTTTGTATTCTTTGGAATAAAATGAATCCAAGAGTCAAAAAGCTTCGGATTTATAAATTAGGAAAAAAGAGAAAACTTTAAGAAGGTCTGGCGAGCTGTTTTTTGAGCTGGGCCGGGGTCATGCCCTTTATTTTTTTAAAGGCAGTATAAAAAGTAGAATTCGACCGGAAACCGCATTCTTTTCCTATGGCCTCTAGAGTAAGGTCGTTGTTGGAGGTCAGCATATTTTCTACCGCTGAGATTCGATACTCGTTCAAAAATTGTGAGAAGCCCTTACCGATATTATCATTCAAGAATTGTGATAAGTGATAGGCGGGCACACTAATTTCTGCGGCCACATCAGAAAGCTTAAGTTCGGCATTTTTGTACAATTGCTTTTCTTTCATAGCATGATCCAACTTTTCAGCTATAGACTTAGCTTCCGCCACATCTATTTTTTTAGCTGCATATTTCATTTCCTTTTCGAAGAAAACTGAGTTTTTATTTTTCCTGAAAAACCATAGCAGCAACAACAGATAGAAGACAAACGAAAATGAAAGTGCCCCGACGATATACGAAGTGTAACTGCTAGTTGCATATGCCACCCAGATAATACCTGTTCCTATATATACACTAAGCAGTAAAATTTCAAAATCACTTAATTTTTTCTTGGATGAAAAAAGTTTATTGAAAACGGGTTTTAATCTTACCCCGGAAACTATAATATAAATGAGCCATTGAAAATAAATGGTACGTACGAGATATGGTGACCAAATATATTGGTACTCACGATAGGGAATGACTAACCAGGCAATAGTAATGGCAATGATAAAAGGCAATACATGAAAATGCCATCTTCGATTAGAGGTGCCTTCGCCCGTCGTAACCGAAGTAGCATAGAGATAAAGAAACGGACCAATAAGCAAACAGGCCGACAGTCCGATATGAATGAACATTTGAGATAGGTCGGGATTAAAAAAGAAGAATACTGATTTTATAATTCGTATGCTCAATACAAACAACAAAGCTGCCAAAAAGTAGTTGGAAGGGTGCTTCTGTTTCGTGAAAAATGCGAAATAGATACTTAGCACCAATCCGTTAATGGCACCCAATGCACTGAAAAGAAATAGAATTTGGGTCTGAAAGTCCACTTACTGATTTTTGAATTATAAAGATATGGGGTTTAGATGAACCTTTCGATTTTTGTCGAATAGCATTTTAGGGCAGCCTTCCATTACCAAAATATGATACCTAAGATATTAGATGCAGTAAACTCGTCTTGAGTTTTTGTTTAGAACCGTCCCCATAGCTATCCAAATCGGTTTTTTGGCTAAAGCGAACAAAGTGAGATTATCATTATTATTGAATGAAACCGAGTTCAAATAAAATGCCCCGATAATTATAAAATCATCGGGGCTATTGTACCATCCATTATTAAATTATCTATCCTATCACGGGTTTTTCGGAAATATACGGTTGATTGTAATTACGTTTACCTGTGGCCTTGTACATTGCATTTGCCAGTGCACCTGAAATAGGTGGTAATGATGGCTCGCCCAACCCGGTCGGATCGATACCATTATCCACGAAGAAGGTTTCAATTTCTTTGGGTGCTTCATGATTTCTTATCAACCGATATTTATCAAAATTCGTTTGCTCAGGCTTACCATCCTTAAAGGTCAGTTCGCTATAGGTCGCATGGCCGATACCATCGATAATACCACCTTCTATCTGATTTTTGGCACTCAAAGGATTGATTACGATTCCGCAGTCGACTGCACACCAAACTTTCTGAACTTTGGGTACGTTATCGTTCATCTCGAGGCCAAGCACTTGAGCGACATACGAGTTGTGACAATAATAAGCAGACACGCCGTATCCTTCTTTATTACCGATTTCTACCCATCCGGATTTTTCTTTGACCAGCTTTAGTACGCCGGCATAGCGCTCGGGATCATAATCGTTTTTCTCAGGGTCTCCAATTGGATTTTCAATAGCACGCTCGAATAATTCCAACCTGAATTCTATAGGGTCTTTTCCGGCCGCTTCTGCTACCTCGTCCATAAAAGATTGCTCTGCTCCGGCAATGAAGTTAGAACGGGGGGCCCTCCATGCGCCAGTCGTAACATTGGTTTCCAAACTGTGTTTTTCCGCCAAGTAATTTTCGACCGCACCAGCCGGGAAACGATTTTCGAATATTAAATCATCGTTCGTTCCTACACCCCTGACATGCCAGGCAATCAATTTACCATCCTTATCCAACCCAGCTTTATAGCGTACCATATAAGCCGGACGATATGTACCTTGGGTCATATCATCTTCGCGGGTATACACCAATTTTATGGGCGCTTGTATTTTCTTTGAGATTACCGCTGCCTCTACCCCAAAATGGCCATAGAGCCTACGGCCAAAACCTCCACCCATACGGGTCATCATAATATCAATTTTTTCTACAGGCATATCCAATACCGCCGACAGCGTTTTTTCGAGGAATTCGGGAGTCTGTATAGGTCCTTTGAGTTCTGCTTTTTCAGGAGTTACATGTGCGAAAAAGTTCATAGGCTCCATCGTGTTATGAGCCAAGAACGGAGCACTGTAAGTACGTTCTACGACTTTAGCGGCGTTTCTGAAAGCTTTGTCTACATCGCCGTCTTTTCGCGCTGCCTCTTTAGCAGAGGTGCTGACCAACTTGGTTAAGGCCTCATCATGGTAAGCACTGCTCTCAAGTGTGGAAGATTTTTCCCATTCAACTTTCAAAGCCTTTTTGGCTTGCATACACTGCCAGGTACTTTCGCCTACGATGGCTACCATCTCTGCAATTCCACCCCCGTCGGACCACTGTTTTTCTACTCCTTCAGGGTAGACAACGATATGAAAAGCATCTTTGATACCGGGCATAGATTTGACGGATTCAGCATCCATAGACTTATAGGTCATTCCAAAAGCCGGAGGATGGATTATCATAGCAGTAAGCATCCCCTCTTCTTGAATGTCTAACCCGAAAAGGGGTTGGCCCGTAACGATTTTCGGCCCATCTACGTTCTTCTGGTCCGTACCTATAATCTTAAAGTCTTTGGTATCCTTTAATTCCACCTCTTCAGGTACCTCGACATTGGTCGGTGCTTCATCGGGCACTTCTACTCCGGCCGCCGCGGATGCCATTTCGCCGTATCCTGCTGATTTATTGCTGTCTTTATGGTAAAGCATTCCAGCTTCAGTAGTGATTTCCTCCTCAGGAACCCCCCAAGACTTTGCGGCTGCCTGTTTCAGCATTTTTCGAGCTGTGGCACCGGCCATGCGAAGGCCTTCCCAACCTTGTCTGATGGACTGACTGCCCCCAGCGAGTTGTCTTGTAAATATGTCGGTGTTCAAAGGCGCTTGCTCTACGATTACATCTTTCCAGGCCACATCGAGTTCTTCCGCAACGATCATGGGCATAGCTGTTTTCACGTTTTGGCCGATTTCAGGATTGGGAGACATAATGGTCACAAGACCATTGTCTGCAATTTTCAAAAATCCGTTAATGTTAAACCATTCCTTAGGCAAACTGTTGACCTGTTCCGGGGTCATTTTGCACGAGGCAAGCCAACTGAAGCCGAGCACCATACCTCCACCGGCCAGCGAAGATGTTTTTATGAAGGATCGTCTGCCTATTTTTGTCTTTATAAGTGTCATTGTAGTTTTTTTTGGAATTCTTTCAGTGTTGTTTCAAAAGGATTTTGCAACCTTATTATGGATTATGCACTAGTTGATTTAGCTGCACGCTTCACCGCTTTTTTAATCCTTGTATAAGTTCCGCAGCGACAGATGTTACCGTTCATTGCCGTTTCGATTTCTTTATCCGAAGGGTTCGGGTTTTTTTCCAAAAGAGCGGAAGCAGTCATAATTTGTCCCGCTTGACAATACCCGCATTGTGGAACATCTTCTTCCAGCCAAGCCTTTTGCACCGGGTGGTCGCCATTTTCAGATAATCCTTCTATGGTAGTAATTGCCTTATCGCCTACAGCTGATACAGGTAGTTGACAAGAACGTATCGCATTTTCTTCTAGATGTATAGTGCATGCACCGCATTGTGCAATACCGCAGCCAAATTTGGTGCCGACCATTTTCAGATGGTCTCGTAATACCCAAAGCATTGGTGTAGTTGGGTCGACTTCTACCTGCTGGGCTTTTCCGTTTATTTTTAGATTGTACTTTTCCATGGATTTTTGTGTAATTCAGTGAATATGTTGAAATTACAAAAATTCCGTTTGCCCGAAAAACGATCATCGTTCATTTTATCATAAAAAAAACCTAAAAATCTTTCAAAACATAAAGGATGGCTTCTGGTTATTTCAAAAATCTGGGCTAAAAAAACAGTTTCTTGATTAATACTTAGATTTAAAGTAATATTGTTTTGCCAATCCTAATTTGGGCTTACAAAATTGCAGGTAGCTAACGCGGTTGATATAAAATTGGCTATATTTACTTGTCTCTGATTTTAATAGACCGCCTACTTCATAACATCTTCAATAAAAAAAACTACATTATGGATCGGGTAAAACAACTTAGATACTTTTCATTAATACTTCTTCTAGTCGGTTTTCTTACGGCCGGGACATTAACCTCTTGTAGGGAAGAAAAAAAGAAAGAAAACACTGAACAGGCAGAACACCCTGAGGGTGGTGAAGAGCATCCTACGGAAGGCGGTGAAGAACATCCTGCTGAGGAAGAGGGTGAACACCCTGAAGGTGAGGAACATCCTAAGGATTCCGTATCAGGGTAGGGAGGTTACCAATTTTTCCGAATTTGAATCCGAATTTTTCCGACGAAATGAAAAAAACGTTTTTGGAAAAGCAGGAGTATCGGCTATTTCCATAACTGGGTATGCAAGAAAATTGATCGGTCCGGACTTTGGTCCAGGTTCAATTTGAAGGTCTCGCCCTCTGGTGAATTCGATTCGATTTGCCGGATGTCGGCCAAAATAATAGGTGGCGAGCGCCGAATATTTATTGGCCTCACTGATATCTACCGGCCACCATTTTTCGTCTGCGTAAAATTCTGCCCAACAGTGATAGCCGTCGATACCGCCTTCATCACGTTCTGAGGGAATTGCAGCCCCCACAGCAAATCGTGCGGGTATACCCGCTGATCTGGCCAAGGAAATAAACAGGGAATGGAACTCGGTGCAATTTCCGGTGAGCGCATCACATGCATAAACGGCATCGCCCGTACCGTATTTACCCGCTTTTATGTAGCTCATATTGTCGCTAACGTAATCGTATAATGCCCGTGCCTGCATAAGTGACCCTTCTTGGCGTTTAACACCGATTATGGAATCTGCAAGTATTTGAAACCGGTCACCGACCGGCATCAACAAACTAGCATTTAGATACCTTGTAGGTGACGAACTTTCTTTATAGGGCTTTTTTTCTTGCCGTTCTATGTCGTAAATCAATTCCACCTTTTCTCCGCTATGATCGGGCGAAAGTTCCATGTATAATATAGTGTTGCCATACTGCTTTTCCTCGAGCATTTGATATTCTACTGGTACAGTTGCGTTAATTAGTTCAACGGTCTGAAAGCGATCGCTCTGCGGAACGGGAATCCACATTTTTGCCGATGCATCCATTTCCGGCAAGGTCACTTCGTAACGAAATTGAAATTCATCCGTTCCCTCAACGACCCCGAGCAAATCGGATGATGCTTTTTGTACGGGTACCCTGTGCCAAGTTTTATCTTTTCGCTGTTTCCAGGTATAGAAGGGTTTACCATTAAGTTTGTGCAATGTCGTTTCGGTTACGGTCATGTCGCCGGGGTCGCCGGCCAAGAAAAAATCCACATCGTAAACATCCCCACTTACATCGGCCAAATCGACACAGGCAAAATGGCGTCGAGGACCCAAATTGGAAAGATATTCGGTATGTACACGCACCAATTGTAGTCGCAGTTCATTTCCATCAGCGTCCAACATGTGAAAATATCCACCACCCTCTTCTACCTTTTTATCGATATTGGCTTTAATGCCAGCTTCTATATCGGCCGTCACCACTTTGGGGATGTTCTTTTCGGCCAGGGCTTTATCTTTCTGCTTTTTCCCTGAATTGCAGGCCGTGAATAGGGCCAAAAGAAAAACAAGAATAATTTGGGATGCTTTCATTCGTAAATCTGATTATCGGATTAATCGTTTCATGAAATTACGATAATTCAGGCGTTCTCCCAACTTGAAAAGCACTGGGGATAAATTGAATAACAGATTTAAAGGTTCATTGACAAAATCGACATTTAGAAGACGAACGGCCCGATATGCTTTTCGTATTTTCTGTATCTTAGCGACATGCTCTCCAAAAAGACAAAATATGGCCTCAAGGCCTTGACTTATCTTGCCTCGCGAAGGGACAATACTCCGGTGCAGATTTCCGAGATAGCCCGACAAGAGAATATCTCTCAAAAGTTTTTGGAAAGTATTTTGCTTTCACTTCGAAAAACAGGTTTTTTAGGATCCAAAAAAGGAAAAGGAGGGGGGTACTACCTGATTAAGAATCCTGATGAAGTGCTTATGACCGATGTGATGCGCGTACTTGAGGGTCCTATCTCAATGGTGCCTTGTGTAAGTTTGAACTTTTATGAAAAATGTGCTGACTGCCCCGATGAAGGTTCTTGTTCAGTGCATAAGTTAATGTTGATGGTAAGGGATGCCAATCTCGAAGTTTATCGAAACAACACTTTGGCAGATCTGATAAGTTAGTTTTGCGATTCATAGCAAAACCTAGAATAGAGCTACCTTAGTAGAAATCTAACTAATTTTTCTGATTTGATAAATAATAAGCAATTAATCACTGATTATTTTAATAATCTACTAAATCTATAGAGTAAAAGTAATTTCTTGTTGACATTTTCGTCCAACACAATAAAATTATACTATTTTTGTTTACTCTATTAAGTTGATAGGATAAAAAGATTAAAGGTTTAAAATGATAATCGACCAGTTGATACTTGACAAAAGCGCTTCTAAAAAGAAGTATACCGATGATAAGAAATCGGAGAAACCCATACGAAGTATAGCCAAAGCCGTAAGTTGGAGGGTTATAGGAACTTTAGATACCTTATTGATTTCCTATATATTGACAGGTGAAGTGGCTATTGCCGCCTCCATCGCCTCTATAGACTTTGTAACTAAAATGTTTCTTTATTTCTTTCATGAGCGTATTTGGAATAAAATAAGTTGGGGAAAATAAATGATTTGATATGGGATTTTCACAAGAGTCAATAGAAAAATTAAATAAGCAGTTCAAGGGTATTCCTCCTACGGAAATTGTTTCATGGGCGGTAAAAAATGCTCAAAAGGCGGTGGTTACGACTAACTTCCGACCTTATGAAGTAGCAATTTTATCAGCCGTGGCCGATGTCAAAAAAGATATTCCGGTCATTTGGTGCGATACGGGCTACAATACACCGAATACTTATAGGCATGCCGAAGAATTGATAGAAAGCTTAGACCTGAGTATTGATTTGTACGTGCCAAAGCAGACCACAGCGCATCGTGATGCGGTTATGGGTATACCGCAAATAGACGACCCACGTCATGCCAAGTTTACCGAACAAGTCAAGTTAGAGCCCTTTAGAAGGGCAATGGAAGTGCACAAACCTGATGTATGGTTCACCAATTTGAGAAAAGGGCAGACCGCGCTTCGCGATTCTCTAGATATTTTGAGCTTGAGTAAAGATGGTGTACTTAAGGTAAGTCCGTTTTATTACTGGAGCGATACCCAATTGGATGCCTATTTGAAGGAACGCAATTTACCCAACGAACACAAATATTTTGATCCGACCAAGGTTTTGGAAAACCGTGAGTGTGGATTACATACTTAAAAGCCTTATGACTTATCAAAGCTATAACATCGAAGAGCCTTATATTAGCGCAAAAGATTCAAAGAATAATGAACTTATGAGCAAAGACACTTCACACATAAATGCCCTAGAAAACGAGGCGATATATATTTTTCGGGAAGTAGCCGCTCAATTCGAGCGACCGGTTCTTCTGTTTTCCGGTGGAAAAGATTCGATAACCTTGGTACGTTTGGCGCAGAAGGCATTTTGGCCGGCAAAAATTCCTTTTCCCTTAATGCATATCGATACGGGTCATAACTTTCCTGAAACTATCGAGTTTAGGGATAGGTTAGTAGAGGAGTTGGGTTTAGAACTCATCGTAAGAAACGTACAGGATTCTATCGATCAGGGGAAAGTTAAGGAAGAGACCGGAAGATATTCGAGCCGTAACATTCTTCAGACCACTACATTGTTGGACGCTATTGAAGAGTTCAAATTTGATGCCTGTATCGGCGGTGCAAGACGTGATGAAGAAAAGGCACGGGCCAAAGAACGTATTTTTTCGGTACGCGACGATTTTGGTCAATGGGACGAGCGCAACCAACGCCCCGAACTTTTCGATATGCTAAACGGCCAAATCGAGTTGGGTCAGAACGTTCGCGTTTTTCCAATTTCAAACTGGACTGAACTCGATGTCTGGTCCTATATTAAGGAAGAGGAAATTGAAATCCCTTCCATTTATTTTGCCCATAAGCGTAAAGTATTTCTACGTGACGGACTGATTTGGTCGCATTCCGATTACGTATATCAAGAGGAAGATGAGGAAGTTCTCGAACGTATGGTACGTTTTAGAACCGTTGGCGACATGAGTTGTACGGCGGCCGTATTTTCAGATGCCACCGATATTGAATCTGTGGTCGAGGAAATCAGGGACTCCTCCATTTCAGAGCGTGGTGCACGAATTGACGATAAACGCTCAGAAGCCGCAATGGAAAAAAGAAAACAACAAGGTTATTTCTAGTAGGCAGTATGCAGTAGCAGTTGGCAGTTAGATCAAAAAATAGCAGTCTTGCCGAAAGAAGACGAATGATTATCAATTATATTAAAATTTAAAAAATCCCAAGTTAGCTCCCTCTCTAGCCTGTGCTGAGCGCAGTCGAAGTAGAGAGGGCGGGGGGAGATGCCATGGAAGTACTAAAAATAGCAACAGCAGGGAGTGTAGATGACGGAAAGAGCACCTTGATCGGTAGAATTCTGTACGATACCAAATCATTGACGAGCGATAAACTCGAGGCCATCGAAAAGACGAGTAAGAAAAAAGGTTACGATTATCTTGATTTCTCTTTGGCTACGGATGGCCTTGTGGCCGAACGCGAGCAAGGTATCACTATCGATGTGGCACACATTTATTTTTCTACGGAGAAAAAGAGCTATATCATTGCCGATACCCCGGGCCACGTAGAATATACCCGTAATATGGTTACAGGCGCCTCTACATCCCAAGCGGCTATTATCTTGATTGATGCCCGAAAGGGGGTAATTGAGCAGACCCACCGCCATTTTTTCATCAATAATCTGTTACGTATCAAAGAAGTGGTCGTGGCTATAAATAAAATGGACCTGGTCGATTTTTCAGAGGAAAGATACAATGAGATTAAGGCCGATTTCGAGCAACTAATGGCAAAACGCGATTACGAAGATCAAAAAATCACGTTCGTCCCCGTAAGTGCCTTGAAAGGAGATAACGTAGTCAACCGATCTGAAAATACGCCTTGGTACGAAGGGGAAACTTTACTTGAACATTTGGAAGGTTTGGATCTTGCCGCGGTTTCCAATGTCGGAACGCCACGTTTTCCCGTGCAGTACGTAATCCGTCCGAAAACGGAAGAGCATCATGATTTCAGAGGTTTTGCCGGAAAGGTGTACGGTGGTGAATTGAGTGTTGGTGACGAAGTGGTCGCACTCCCGTCACAGACCCGATCAAAAATTAAGGATATTTATTTTTATGATAAAAAGTACCAGACCGCATCACGGCGATCTTCCGTAACAATTACCTTAGAAGATGAAATTAATTTAAGTCGTGGTGACATGCTCGTTAAGGCAGGTGATTTGCCAGCTATTGAAAAGCAGTTTACGGCAACGATTTCTTGGATGGATTCTGAAAATTTGATTCCCGGTAAAAAGTATGTCGTGCAACACGGGGTAAACAAAGTGTTGGCCAAAGTAGATAACATTCAACATAAAATACATCCAGATTATTCCGGCATCGACGAAAAAGCGAATAGTTTGGGCATGAACGATATTGCTAAAGTAACCTTTAAACTGAACAAACCGATTTTTTACGATAAGTTCAAGAACCATCGTACCAACGGTTCGTTCATTTTAATCGATACGCAATCGAACAGCACTGTAGGGGCAGGGTTTATCAATTAGATTCGTTTCATTTTTTCATATCCGCATAGGCGGATAGACCTCGAAACTCTATTTAATTATTCCTATCAATCCTATAGGAAAAATAGAATTTATAGACACTGTTTGAGTTTTTAATTAAATATTAATTGAAACACTTACTCCGCCCGAGTAAGCGTTCCTCCCCTTGGGGAGGCTAGGAGGGCCTAACGTATGCATAGTTTCAGAACAGAAATAGAAAATCCCGTAGTCGAAAAGGACATCTTGGAACTGGAGAAAAAAATCCATCAGTTCCATGAAGGGAAATTGGACGAGGAGAAATTCCGAAGCCTTCGCTTGGCGCGCGGTGTTTATGGTCAACGCCAGCAGGGTGTACAGATGATTCGTATCAAACTCCCTTATGGAAAAGTGACTTCAAAACAATTACGAAGAATCTGTGACGTTTCCGACGAATACTCCACAGGAAGATTGCATATTACCACACGACAGGATATCCAAATCCATTATGTCGATTTAAACCGTACTCCCGAACTTTGGGCAGAATTGGAGAAAGACGATGTTACCCTCCGAGAAGCCTGCGGAAACACTGTGCGTAATGTTACAGCTAGTGAAACGGCAGGAATCGACGTAGACGAACCCTTTGATGTTTCACCTTACGCCGATGCACTTTTCGAGTATTTTTTGAGAAACCCGATAAGTCAGGAAATGGGCCGAAAGTTCAAGGTTTCCTTTTCATCTAGTGATGCCGATACGGGGCTTTCCTATATGCACGATCTTGGTTTTATTGCCAAAATCGAAAATGGGGTTCGGGGCTTTAAAGTGATGCTTGGTGGTGGATTGGGCTCCCAGCCCCGTCATGCCGATGTGCTTTTTGAATTTTTGCCTTCCGAAAAGATAATTCCCCTAATGGATGGTGTAGTCCGCGTTTTCGACCGTTATGGTGAGCGAAAAAGCCGTGCAAAGGCCCGGATGAAGTTTTTACTGAAGGATGTGGGTCTTGACGGATTCAAAGAATTACTGAAAAACGAACAGAAAGCCGTCCCGCTTGAAACATATCCTATTGATGCCAATGCCTATCAGAAAGTAGCTGTACCTGAAACGGATATTCCGAATGTTGTTGTCGAAGATAACGCGGCTTTTGAAAAGTGGAAATTGACCAACATCGTCCCTCAAAAACAGGCGGGTTACGCAGCTATAGGCATAAAAGTGTTGTTAGGAGATTTTTATACGGATAAAGCAAGACTATTAGCAGATTTGGTGGAGAGATATGCCGCCGGTGAGATTCGGTTGTCGTTGCGCCAAAACATTCTGATTCCGTATGTGAAGGAAGAACTGCTCCCATTTTTTTACACTGAACTTCAGAAAATGGGCTTTACCGAAATAGGGTATAATACGGCCTTGGATATTACGGCATGCCCCGGTACGGATACCTGCAATCTTGGTATTGCCAGTAGTACCGGCATTGCCGAAGAACTCGAACGCATTATCAAAGCGGAATATCCAGAATACATCTCGAATCCCGATGTGGTGATAAAGATCAGTGGGTGTATGAATGCCTGTGGGCAACATAATATGGCCAATATTGGTTTTCAAGGCATGAGTATCCGTACAAAAGATAAATTGGTTGCACCAGCGCTTCAGGTTTTATTGGGCGGTGGGAACATCGGAAATGGCGAAGGCCGATTTGCGGATAAAGTGGTAAAAGTACCGAGTAAAAGAGGGCCCGAAGCATTACGATTGATACTGGATGATTTTAATCAGAACGGAAATGGTAAATCTTACGCCGATTATTATGTAGAAAAAGGGCAGCGTTATTTCTATGATTTTCTGACCCACCTTTCTGATGCTTCTAATCTGACCGCTGAAGATTTTGTCGATTGGGGAAATACTGAAAAGTATAAAAAGGAAATCGGTATCGGCGAATGTGCCGGTGTAGTTATCGATTTGATTGCAACCTTGTTGTTCGAAAGTGAGGAGAAAATCCAGAGTGCATGGGAAAATCTAGAGGCCGGAAAGTGGGCTGCCAGTATCTATCACTCGTATTCTTCGATGGTCAATTCCGCAAAAGCCCTTTTGACGGCAGAGAAAACCAAAGTCAACACGCACAATGGCATTATCAAGGATTTTGATGAAAAGTTTGTGGCCTCTGGGAGAATCTATCTTGGAAACGGGTTCGAAGAACTTGTACTGCAACTAAATCAAAACGAACCTACAGAGGCATTTGCAAAAAGTTATTTGGCGGATGCAAAGGGGTTTTTGAAATCCGTAGAACAGTTTAGAAACAAAGAATTGGCCCTGGTCGAAGCGTATAAATAATGAAAGCTATAAAAAAGCATATTGAGTCATTTCCAATAAAAGTTCCCCTTGTGGGAGCTAGGGCTCGTTTGACCATTATAGGTGCCGGCCCAGGGGATGCTGAACTCATTACCCTAAAAGCCATAAAAGCACTGCAAAGTGCCCATGTGGTGTTGTACGACGCTCTGGTCAACGAAGAATTGTTGGAATACGCTCCCCATGCCGAACATATTTTTGTAGGTAAACGCAAAGGATGCTATGCCTATCAACAGGAACAGATTAACGAACTAATCGTAAGCCGGGCACAATCCAATGGGCATGTGGTACGCCTAAAAGGGGGTGACCCCTTTGTATTCGGGCGTGGTGCAGAAGAAATGGAATATGCAGCTGCACATGGCCTTGAAGTGGCTATGGTTCCAGGTATTTCTTCCTGTCTTTCCGTACCTGCGACTCAACATATTCCTGTAACCAAAAGAGGGGCTGCGGAGAGTTTTTGGGTCATAACCGGAACGACCAAAGAGCACAAATTATCTAAAGATGTTGCCTTGGCGGCGCAAAGTAACGCTACTGTCGTTGTTTTAATGGGGATGTCAAAGCTCCCGCAGATTGTCTCCTTGTTTGTAGGGGCCGGAAAAGCCGAAACCCCCATATCAATTATCGAGAACGGAACACGTGACAGTGAGAAAATAGCGGTTGGAACGATAGTATCCATAGAAAAAGAAGTAGAAAAGCAACAGTTAAAAAATCCGTCAATTATAATTATTGGGGAGGTAGTTAGGCATCGACAAATAATGAACGACCTGCAAGGTTTTGCCGATGCAGGAGGCTTCCTGGCAGGTCTAAATACGCAAACACCCACTTAAGAAATTGGAACAAGATTATAAAGATTCCCGCCTGAGTTTATCCTGAGCGGAGTCGAAGAGCGGGAATGACATTAAATTACAGAATTCATGATAAAAACAGATTTACTGATAATAGGCGCAGGCCCAACAGGACTTTTTACCGTATTCGAAGCGGGACTTTTAAAACTAAAATGCCATTTGATCGATGCGTTGGCTCAACCGGGCGGGCAATGTTCCGAGATATATCCGAAGAAACCGATATATGACATTCCGGCTTTTCCGGAAATCATGGCCGGGCAATTGGTCGATAACCTTATGGAACAAATAAAACCCTTCGAACCTGGATTCACTTTGGGCGAACGTGCCGAGACTTTAGAAAAGTTGGAAGACGGCTCTTTTGTGGTAACCACAAACAAAGGTACACAGCACCAAGCTCCGGTAGTTGTTATTGCCGGCGGTTTAGGTTCTTTTGAACCTCGAAAACCACCTATTGAAAATATTGTAGACTTTGAGGACAAGGGTGTTGCCTACATGGTGAAAGACCCCGAGGTATATCGCGACAAAAAGGTGGTTATTGCAGGGGGTGGAGATTCAGCTTTGGACTGGGCGATTTTCTTGGCCGATGTAGCTTCGGAAGTATCTTTGGTGCACAGGCGTAATGAATTCCGCGGTGCGCTTGATTCCGTTGAAAAAGCTTCGGAACTGGCAAAACTGGGTAAAATCAAACTCTTTACAGAAGCGGAGGTCAAAAAGCTTTATGGTGATGAACATCTAGAAGCTGTTGTTATCAAACATAACGATGCCGAAAAGGGGGAAACCTATGTTGAGGTCGATAATTTTATTCCATTGTTCGGCCTGTCCCCAAAATTGGGTCCTATCGGCGATTGGGGCCTTGAAATCGAGCGTAATGCGATTAAGGTAAACAATGCAAAAGACTATCAAACCAATATTCCGGGCGTGTTTGCAATCGGGGATGTCAATACCTATGAGGGCAAGTTAAAACTGATTTTATCAGGCTTTCATGAGGCAGCGGTGATGTGCCAGTTTGCATATCAACTAATAAACCCCGGAAAGCGGTATGTGATGAAATATACGACCGTCGGTGGCGTAACTGGATTCGATGGTTCGAAAAAGGAAGCAAAAAAAGAAGTAGTTCAGAGTATCGCATAGCGAATAAACAACTGTCGTATTCGTTCATACGATAGTGACCTATTTATAATGGTTGTATACCTCCCGACAAAACTTGTTGGGAGGTTTTTACAATTAGAACGCCCCGGCCTTCGAAATGTAAAAAGTATGACTTTACTTGGTTTTCATATTTATGTACCGTTACTTTGTACCAGTTCATTTAAAGACTGAAATCGTTATCAAGAAAGGCGGAGGGACTAGACCCTACGAAGCCTTAGCAACCCTTTGGTTTATCCCGATATCTATCGGGACCTAAGAAGGTGCTACGTTCTATCCCATTTAAATGGGACAGATAACTATAAAAAAGACGCTGTCTCACTTTTCCCTTCTTGATACATATTACTTGCTGTTCACTTGAACAAAATATGCCGTAACTATTCCGGAATAAAGGAAATGAAGAATATTATAAAGATTTTACAGGAACGAATTTTAGTGCTCGATGGCGCTATGGGCACGATGCTGCAGCGCTATAAATTTACGGAAGCCGATTTTCGCGGAGATCGTTTTAAGGATTGGGAACATCCACTACAAGGAAACAATGACCTCCTGTCTCTTACCCAACCGGAAGCCATTGCCGAAGTCCACCGCAAATACTTTGCTGCCGGTGCTGATATAGTCGAAACGAATACCTTTTCTGGAACGACCATTGCAATGGCTGATTACCATATGGAAGAATTGGTCTACGAACTCAATTATGAGTCCGCACGCATTGCCAAAAAGGTAGCAAAAGAGTTCACGGAAAAAGAGCCTGATAAACCCAGGTTCGTAGCGGGGAGTATGGGTCCGACAAATAAAACGGCCAGCATGTCGCCAGATGTCAATGACCCAGGGTATAGAGCAGTTTCCTTTGATGAATTAAGAATTGCCTACAAACAACAAGTAGAGGCCTTGCTCGATGGCGGGGCAGATATACTTTTGGTAGAAACTATTTT
>ENA-ORXM01001064-ORXM01001064.1-marine-metagenome-genome-assembly--contig:-NODE-1064-length-40871-cov-18.776707_pt1 | contig 40871 bp, 27 predicted proteins | sample MGYA00237867_ERZ511480 | MGnify/ENA primary metagenome ERZ511480 (study PRJEB26309, sample SAMN06266103) | marine metagenome | isolation source: Algal blade | place: United Kingdom:Sidmouth, United...
ATAGTATCTTTTTGCGGATATAATTTGATTATTCTGTTTACTGATAAATGAGAAGAAATGTGATTGTTTGTAAGTCCCTCAATTTTCAGTTTGGATAAATCTTTAACAAATTCAGGCTTTGTATTTTTGCTGTCGTACTTAAATATAGTTGCAATTAATGAATTTTTAAGTTGAACAACATCACTTAGTCTAAACTTGCGGTCATTATCTTTGTAGATGACGTTTAGTGTTCTTGAAAATTCTATCCCGTAATTTGATATAACTGATAATAATTTATTTTGTGAAATTTTCTGCACGGCTTTGGATTTTTCGCCGTGCCTAAGAAAATCCTGCATATAGCTATTTACGTCTTTTATTATATTTTTATCAAAAAGTGACACGGGAAAATCGGTAAAAGGTAAAGACATCAAATCCTTTTTTAGTATAACAGTATTAAGATTTACAAATACTTGACCACTACAAGAAAAAATAAGGAATCTGTATAAATCATTATTGTTATCGAACATTTTTTTTATTTGATTGAGAGTCGCCAATGAGCTTGAAATCCCAACAATTTTATGTTGGTAAGAGAAATCAAATTTATTAATGTGAATTGGAATTCTTTTCTTCCCTATATTTTCTTTAATTAAAATGTTCGGTGCCCTAAAGACTAAGCTGTTCGGTATCTTTTCGAATTTTTGATTTTTTGGAATTTCGTTTAATGAGTCTAAAACAATTTCTTCTTCATTTATTGCTTTTGTTGGAAGTGTTTTTATAGTGTAAATAAATTCGGGGTGTAAGTGTCCTTTAGAGCCAACTTTAAAACCTTCTCCAAAAACGCAATTTTGCTCTATTAGAAATTCTTCAAACGTTTTACAATCACTAGCTTTTTCGACAAGATTTTTAATTCTTCCACCACCAAGCAAATTATTTTTCCAAATAAATTCATTGTTGATAGCTGTTTGTCTGGTTACAAAGTGTAAATCGTAATCGTCTATCTCAAAAAGAATTCTTTCTATAGTGGCTTTTGTCCTTCTAAATGTTAAATGTAAAATGTTTTTACTGAAATTCGGCCTTTGATTTTTAATGAAAATTGCTGCTGAAGCTACATCAGCACCATTATCCCAAAGCGATTTATTTCTGGCTAATGCAGTAAAATCAAAAATCTGAACTGCATTATAATTTGAAAATATGACTCTCTTGTAATCATAAGAAGAACTGTTGTAAAGCAAGCTAGATGACTTAATAATCAAACAGACCAGCCCATCTTCTTTTAAATAATTGAATGATTGTGAAAGAAATTTTAAGGCAATTTGACCTTGGGGGATTTTTATTTTCTCATGTTTAAGTTCCCAATGTTTTGAATAATTATTTAGACCTCCAACTTTAAAAGGCGGGTTACCAATAACCAAATCAAATTTTTTGTTTTCAATGGATTTACACTCGAAAAAATCTGAATGAACCAAATTTTCTTCTGTTAAGTCATCAAACTTTAATTCGTTAAGAATTTTTATAGGTTTTAACTCATTGCATAATGCCAAACTTAAACTAAAAGATGCCAATCTAACAGCCTGTTCTTCTTTGTCCACTCCATAAATATTTTTTAATATTGACTTTAAAACATAAATATTAGGAGTATCCATATTGTTTTGAAGTCTCCAAATCTGAACTAATCGTTTAAATGCAACAACTAAGAATATTCCCGAACCACAAGCCGGATCTAAAATTGAAAAGTTCTCAGGATCGATCTTTTTATATTTTTTAAGTGGTAAACATTCATCAACCAACAACTTGACTAAGTGAGAAGGTGTATAATACAATCCTTTTTCTTGTTTATCTTCTCCCAGAAACTCTTCATATAAACGGCTAATCAATTCAACGGGAATAAACCTAAACTCAAAATATCTCCAATCTGAAAAATCAATTTCCATTTGATGTGACATTAAGGCTTTTTTATCAGTATCTAAAAGTTTTGCAAGTATAGATAAGTCAAGTAGCTTTAGCTGTTGCTGTTCTTCTATTTCCCACTTAAAAACATTGCCATTAAATCCAGTTTCTGGATGATTCAAGTCATTTAGCAACTGAACAAATTTCCCCTTTTGTTCTAAAACATCATTAAATGTAGAGGCATCATTATATTTCTTGAAGTACTTTTCCGACAGTAATTTGTTGCCTTTGCTATCAATTCTTTCCTCTAAGTATTTAATAAGAATGGCTTGAACAATAATTTTATTAATGATATTAATAGAAGCATTTGGTAGTTCTTTTTTCAGAGATTTACTTACATTATGGATATTCTTTATTAATGTGTCGTACGAGGAGTTCTGAAACTTAAATTTATTTTTCAGTTCCTCTTGTTCCCAAAAAATACCGCTTTTAATTTTTATGGCAAATTGCTCATTATATAAATGGTGCACTTTGTCAACTAATTTCAATTCTTTTATTAAGTATTCTGGTTTGTATTCTTTTGTAATGTGTTTGGTACAATCTATAATTTTTATTTCAGTATTATAAAAAACACAAGCCAAAGGGGCTTCTCCACTAGTCCAAATTTTTTTTTGAATTTCTGCTATTTCATTTTCATTTTCTTCATCAAAATTCCTATCAGTAAAATCATATAAATATACTTGAGCCTTGTAGCTTCCATTAAGTTGTCTACGCAGATAAACAGCAGAGGCATTAAAGTCATCATTCGCCTTTTCTATATGAAATTGAATCTGTGAGTTCGTAGGTGGGTTTGTGCTGTTTGTTAGAAATAGGCTATCGTCTTCCATAGCAAAGCCAAGTTTTGCCATAACTAACTGAAAACTCTTATTACTAGCCTTGTTCATTTTAATTTTACCTTACAAAGTTAATTAAATCGTTGACTTTTTGAAGATGGTTTTTGTAACTTGATTTAAATTGCCAATAGTTTGTTTTTTTAAGCACTTGACTTTAGTAAAAAATGAAATGTCAATTTTCGTTTGTTGTACTTGTTAAATTTCACTCAGCTAATCCCTATGTATTATCAACGCTTGTACAAAATCCTCAAAACCTAAGCGTTTGCCTTACCTCGCTACTATTAAACAACATGCTCTCTTTTTCATCTTTATAAAAAAAATGTACTAAGTGTTCTTGCCGTGGAAAGTATTGATACAACAAGGTGTTACTGAGTTTAATCAGTTTCCATTTGCGTTTGGTTTTTATGGGTTTAAACTTTAAAATGGTCATTGCATAATCCACTTCTTTTCTATCTAAAGCTAATTCGTATTCTTTTTTATTGTTGATGCTTAAATTGAAATGTTTATTAACATAGGCCATTAGCAAACTATCACAATTGTTAGTTTCATTAGCTTCGCCTAAATGCACATCGGTAGTAAAGGCTTTGTTCAACACATACTCCAAATGCTCGGTTTCAAACTGCATTTGTATTTCGGTTAACTGTGTTTCATCATTAAAAACCACCATAGTTAAACTAGTATGATAATCGTGAGTTGGTAAAAATGAAGTTAAGCCAAATAGTATTGGCAGTATTATATTAAGCATCTTAAAAAAAAGAAATAAATGTGTGTAAAAAATTTAATTAATTAAATCGCCTCTAAGTTTACGGTAATGCTTACGTGCTTCAACGGTGTATAAGCTGCCCGTATAATCTAAAATTACTTTTTGAAATTGTTCCATTGCCATTTCTTTATCTTCTAAATAGTAATAGTAAATTTCGCCCAGTTTAAAGGTGGCGTCATCGGCTAAAATATCTTCCGAAAAATCTTCTAATATTTTATTGAGATACTCAATTGCTGCATCGTAGTTGCGTGCTTTTAAAGCAATGTTAGCACGTTGCATCAAAATATCATCAGTTAAAGCGTGGCCTGGGTATATCTTATTTATAGAATCTAAAGTGGCTAAAGCTTGGTCGTTTTTATTTTGCAAAAACAACAAATCGGCACGGGCATACATTTCCATTGTTGTGGTAGTGGTATCTAAACCTAAATGGTCGGTAATAAAAACCGAAAGGTCTAAAGCGTTGTTGGCAACCAGCTCGGATGTGGCTGCTTTTAAAACGCCTAACTGTGTTTGCGCCCACGGAAAATCGCCAATGTAATAACTTAGCTTAGCATTTTTATAGCGAGCTTCTTCGCCTAACATATCGTCTTTCATGGCTTTATCAACTTGGCCATAAATTAAAACCGCTTCCCAAACTTCATTTTGCATTAAATAATAATCGCCTAGCAATAATTTTGCTTGTGATTTTACGCCCGATTTTACTGATGGCATTTTAATAACTTCGTTTAAGGTACTAATGCCGGCATCAATATTATATAAATATTTAGTTTGTAGTTCGGCATGGGCAATCATTGTTTCGGCGCTGGCGGCATTTTTCCCAAACTCATTTAAAAAAGCAACATAGTTACTATCTAAAACGGCAATATCTTTATTAGTATAAGTAGGGTTACTCAATATTTGTAAGGTAGCGGCGCGCAACAATTGAGATTGTGCCTGTATATAATAAGTACCAGAACCTTTGTCAACTACATACTGAAAAGCTAATTTTGCGGCCTCATATTGCGCTTCGGTAACTGCTGCTTTGCCCAAATTAAAAACTCTATAGCCATCTTCACCAAAGCGTTTATCTAAAGCTTTTACTTGTATAATGGCATTTTCGAAATCTTTCTTTTGGGTAAACAACCAAATCAACAACTCGGGGTATAATAATTCATTAGGAAATTCTTGTATACGCTTGTATAATTGTTTTTGCAACACGTCATATTGCGCTTCTGTTTTTAAATAGCGTTGAAAATAATTTTTTACCGTTTGCACACCACGTGGGTTATATTGACTGTATTCTAAATAATACTCCACCGTTTTGTCAAAATCACCTTTGCGATTGTAAGTGGTTGCCAATTCATATAAATATATATCTGGCCTGTTGCTTTTGGCCCTTGCCATTTCGTAAGTTCCTATGGCGTAATCGTACTCTTCAATTTTGTTAAATGCGTTGGCTACTTTTCGGGCTGCATTTAAATCTTCATCAATGCGTTGTAATGCTTTTTCAAATTCAGCTTCCGCCAAATCATCTTTATCTCGCTGCTTGTATATGTTACCTAAATCTACATAATAGGCAGGGTTTTTAGGGTTGGCCGTAATCTGGTTTTCTATCAATTGCTTGGCAGCATCTAACTCTTTAATAGCTAACAAAGTGCTTAGGTACTGTTGATAATAGTAACTGTTGCTTCGGTTGTTGTTGTACAATTTTTCAAAAACCGCTAAGGCTTTTTCGTATTCACCGCTTCTATAATATTGCTGGGCCAACTTTAAATCTTGCTGGTCAGCCATTGGCTTTATAGTAATTTGTTGTGCATCAACCGTAATTGATGCCCAAAAGGTAAGTAATAATAAACAAACAGCTTTAAATTTCATACTTAGGCAATAACGCCACAAATATACAGCTATTGTCAATCAAAATGATGAAATTAGTATAATTGAGTGGCTACTTTTTTAGTTGAACAATAAAAAGAATGAACCTTAGTAAACCTAAGGAGAGCATAATAGCAAAAAGCGACACTAATAATAAGGTAATCATTTACTCAAATTTTAAATTATAAAAAAAAGAGTATACGTATTTCATATTTAAATAATTTAATGCAATAACGTTTTGTGGTTATTAATTATTATACGCACATACTTTACCATTTGTTTTAAATATTTTTTTGTAGCTAACCCAATTATTATTTTGGATCGTAATTTAATAACTTACCAATAGGGGCTAACGGCTTTCTGATGAAATATTTGACTTTACTGTGGCTGGCTGTGGGCTTTCTCCTAAAATGAGGGCTACAATTTTACTTTGCTCTGTGCAAAAAAATTAAACTTGTATGCAACTAAATTTTTAAATAAATAATATTACAACATTAGTACGGGCGTAATACTAAAATATTTTATAAGTTTAACTTAATTTGCAAAAAACTATTAATTACATTTGAGAGCCAAGTTAAATCACAAGTATCACCAATTTATTAAGCAGTATAATAGATGTATTAATTTTAACGCAGTATGAACTTTTTGCAAGGATTAGAAGCCACTTATGGCAACCAAATAAACGATGGTTTAATTATACAAACCTCTTTAAAAGGCAAAACATTAGACAAAGCCAAAACCTTAGTATTAGCATCCTCATTGGCCGGTTTAATAAGAAAGGTAAGTACCGATAGAGGTACTGACTATTTGTTTAAGCTTTTAGAAGATTATGACGATACCATAGTTGAAAATTTTGGTAACGCCAGCGATGCCAACTACGAAAAATGGCAAACGGATGGTGAACAGATAATGCCTGTACTTTTAATTAGTAGCATAGTTAAAGAAAACATTATTAACCAAATTAGTAGGCTAATAAAAGAAAACTACCAAACTACAAAAAAGATATTTGCTTTGCTTATACCAGTTTTATTAAGCTATGTTAGTAAGCAATTTAAAGAAAAAAACTACACTAAAAAAGAATTGGTAAAAACATTGAGGGCTCAAAAATATAATGTTAGAATGCAGGTTGATGATGACATTACAAGAGAACTTGGCATGGGTACTTGGCATTTAAACAAAACCTTTGAAGACGAAATTGAAGAACCTATGTTAGAAGCAATAGAAATTGAAGAAGAAGAAATTATAGTGAAGCAACCACCAGCAGTAAAATCAAAAGCAAAATCGGGTATGCCGGTTTGGTTATGGCCTTTAATGTTGTTGGGCGTTTTAGCCATGCTTATTGTAGGCTTACAACTTGGCCTCAACAATGAAAATACAGCAACAAAAATTACAAAAACCCAACCCGCAAACGAAACATTAGCCGATAACATTGTTGAAGAAAAAAAGGTTGAACCTGAGGTAGAAAATGATGGTAAAGAATATACCAAAGATTATTTTAATAAAGACTACTTTGCAGAATCACAAAAAAACGACCCTAATGGTAAAGACAACAAAGTAGCAGCCAAAGCTGAAATAAAAAAAGAAAAACCTTCTGTAAAAATGCAAGATACGGTTGCTGAAAAAATTGAGAAAAAGAAGATAGAAGCGAAACCGATTGAACTAAAAGAAAACCTTGCTAAACCCATTTTACCTAAAGACAAACCAAAAGAAGAAGATAAGAAACAACCTGAAGCAGAAAAAAAAGAAGAGAAGCCAGCCGAAGAAGAGCCTGTAGTTGAAGAAAAGCAACCAGAAAAACCAAAAAAGAAAAATTATAAAGGACCTTTGGCTTTGTTAGATATGGTTGCTAACAGAACTACCGCTTCTGTGCTTGATTTTGGTAATATTACTGATAGTAGCAGCCAACTAACCACTAAAGGGAAAGATATGTTTGATGATGTTGCTGAAATTATGACCGCTAACCCTAACTTAAAAATTACTATTAGAGGGCATAATAAAAAACATACTGATGATAATAATAATTATACTGCTAGTATTGACTCGGAGGCAAAAGCTAATGCCGCTTTAAGTTACCTTTTAAGCAAAGGCATAGATGCTGGCCGTTTAAAAGCAGTTAGTGTTGGTTATAACGAACCTGTAAATGCCCGAGACCCAGGCAATGACAAAAACAATAGAATAAGCATTAAAACGAAATAAAACATTGAGTTGAAACCCTACGGAAGAATTATAGATTATTCCAAATCAATATCATCTTTAAGTTTGTCCATTTTGCGGCGTTCCTTTTTGGTAGGTCGCCCTTCACCGCGCTTTCGCAATGCAGTAGGAGCATGAAAAACAGAAGGTAATCGATCAATAGTTTTATCTGCTTGAGGAGTTAAATCAACAAATTTGCCAGCTACTTTTTGGGCCGACATTCTTTTTTCAATTATTTCAACCACTTTATAAGTGTATTTAAAAGGCGCTTTGCGTACCACCACAATGTCTCCTAACGAAATCATGTATGATGCCTTTACAGGCTCATTTTTAACCTTTACTTTGCCTGCCTTACACGCATTTGTTGCCTGGCTGCGGGTTTTATATAGCCGTACTGCCCACAACCATTTATCTATTCTTGTTTTTACTAAACTGATACTACTTTTTTTTACAGGTTAAAGTTAGGGTTTTAATCCTTCAATTGTAATTCATTTAAAAATTTAATTGATTTTTCTTTAAAATAATATCTAAACTTAAACGAACAATATTACCCATGTTGGTGCATTTTAAAAATAAAGGATTTTTATAATATACTGCAAGCTCGGCTGCCAAAGTACTCACTTTTTCTTTCTTCGAAATTACATCTTCCTCCATACATTTTAAAAGCTCATCAATTCTTTCATAATCATTATTAAGCCGCTTATTCATTAAAGCCCGTTCTTCTTGCTGATATTGTTCTGCAGTAGTTATGTTTATTAACGAAGTACACATTTTTACATAAGGTAAATTTTCTTTAAAAAACTGCGAAAGATATAAGTTTACTTTTCCTTCATAGCATTGCTGATCAAAATCGATAGCACGAACTCGGTATTGAATATCATCAAAATCTTGTGTAATATCAATTACAAAATTATAGGCTCGCATATCGCCCAATAGTTTAACAAAACAACGTTCATTAAACTTAATAAACTCTTTTGCTAAGCGGGTTCGGTTAATGCCTTTGTGGTTCATATAATCTTTCAAAAACATATCGCCTGGTATGCCTGCAATATGTTCTTCAATTAAAGTATTTTCGTACACCAAATATTGTATGCGGTTTGGCGCCAACAAATGCTCCAACTCTAAACCATAAACTCTACTAGCATCTGCTATTTTAATGTAGTAATAATCATAATTGTCATTATATTTATTAATTATTCTAATTCTAAAAGGCTTACTATTGCCAAAGGTGCAAAAATCAACCCGGTCAACCGAAAGGTGTTTGGTTAACTCCATGGTGCCATCCGACTTTATAATAGAATATATTTTTTTTAGCCCGGTATGAATTTCTTCCATTCTACCTTGATCGAACAATACCGTAAGCCATAAAGTGTCTTCACCATTTGAGTCATAAACAGGTATAGCACTATCAAAAGCCAATAAATCTTGATAACTCACCGGTAATTCTTTAGCTCTTTTGTACTTAATCAAATAATTTCTGAGTTGTGTAATTACGGGGTATTGTTCTTTTTTTTTAGAAATGAAATTGTCCATAATGTACAAAATTAAATAATTTAGAAACTTATTAAACAGTTTGCCGTAAACACTATCTACAAAGCATAAGAAAATGATAGTGGATAATCTCAAAAACGGAACCCCCAGTACAATACCTTACACTCCAAAAAATGAAGTGATTGAATTCGCCTTTCAAGTTTATTTATTAGGCCAATTAGATGAAAGATTGTTTATGTTCTTTTGTTTATTAAACGATCGCTACGAAGCGTAAAATAATTTATTAACTCTTTATAATCAGGTTATGCAATATATCTCAAACAACAATTCCAATCCTCCTTAAAATACTTTTTTACGTGTTCCAACTCTAAAGGGTTAATAAGCGGTTTTTCATCAAACAAATTACTGGGCATTATTTTAGCACCATACAAAATTGTATAGCGAAATATACCATAGTATAGCTTATTGAAATAGCGCAACAATACATTGCTTACTGTTTTACGTTTACGAAGGTCAAACTTAGTAGCCATATATTTTATTGCTTTCAATTGTTTGGTATTATACGATGTATGTTTAGGGTTTAGGTTAATACTATTAATATCAAAAGTTGCCCCCATAACCTTAGCAATTTTATCAATAAATTCTTTAGGTTGATGTTTCATATCATTATAAAATAAAACCAATGGCGGTTTAGTAAAATGCTTTTGCAGCAAACAAATCATATCATAAAATTGCAAATCTTTTATTTTAAAATAACCCGTATCGTTTTCCAAATCAATAAACTCATTAAACGGAAAAGTATGTCCGTTTTTTATAAACCTGCGGTATTGCGATGCAATCCATTCATCTTGCCTTCTAAAAACAATAATTGGAGTAGTGTTTGGAAACACGCTTGAAAAACGCAACACCTCTTCCTCTAACTGCTGGTCAAACTCGTTAGACACAAAATACCTTTGATGCTTAGTGCGCTTTATTATATCAATAGCTTGCTTATAGCGGGTACGCTGTATATAATGCACCCCTTTAAGTTTAGGAAAAACATTATACTGCAAAAAAGTACTACCCGTTTTACCCAAACCAACGTGAAAATAAATTTCCTTATCATTAACCTGCTTACTCACCCAGCAAATGTACAACTAACCAGTATAATTTAAAGCAAAATAGTATTCATCAAACAAATCGTAGCTTCCTTCTTCCAAAAAACTTACACCGCCCCAAATTACAAACAGTATTTACCAAGCACCAGCATTGGCAATACGTAAAATATTTTTTTTAGAAGCAAAACATCATTTTTCATTTAAACACCCGTCCCGCTTTCCGCGCCAATCTTTTTGTGCATTAAATTTAAATTCAAAACACAAAAAGGATTTCTGCTGCAATCGGGGCTAATTTAAAAACCATCATTTTCAATGAAACCTTTACACAGCAGATTTGAACTTCCAAAACACATACATCATCTCAATTTGCAATCGTGATGGCCTAAGCATCAGCATTTGCAATGCGTTTCATACCCCAACCCTTCCTTACTTTCGTTTGCAGTACAAATTCTTTACCAACCACAACAACCATTACCAAATATCCGTTAAACATTGCTAACAAAAAGCAATCCATATAACTATACTATATTTGCGATTTCTACGATTATAATATTATGGCAAGCCAAAAATCAAAAACAAACCAAAAAAGAGGTAACAGAAAAAATAACAATACTACAAAGCGTTCATTAATAAAATGGGTGTTTCGCTTTTTTATGCTCGGTATGTTTGGTGTATTTTTGATAGCCGTTTTATTTTTAGCCGTTTTACTGGGTGCCTTTGGCGAATTACCAACCGCTAATGATTTAAGTAAAAAGAAAATTCCATTGGCCTCCGAAGTATATGCCAACGACGGTTCGCTTTTAGGCAAATACTATATTGAAAACCGCAGCTTTGTAAGCTACGACGATATTTCACCTTACGTAATACAAGCCCTCGTATCTACCGAAGACAAACGCTTTTTTAGCCACAAAGGCTTTGACCCTATTAGCTATATTAGGGTAATAATAAAAAGTATTTTGTTTAGAAACAAAGCATCTGGCGGAGGAAGTACCATTGGCCAACAAACAATTAAAAACCTGTACAAGCGTAAAAACTATTCATTTTTAACCCTACCAGTAAATAAAATTAAAGAAGCAATTGTTTCCGTTCGCTTAGAAAAAATTTACGACAAAGAAGACATCATTACCCTTTACCTAAATACCGTACCATTTGGCGAACGTGCCTTTGGCGTTGGTACGGCAGCAAACCGTTTTTTTAGTAAAAACGCAGCCGATTTAAGCTTAGAAGAAGCCGCCACTTTGGTAGGTTTACTAAAAGCCACAACATATTACAGCCCTCGCTTAAACCCCCAGCGATCGCGCGACAGAAGAAATATGGTATTAAACCTAATGCAAAAAAACGGCGACATTAGTAAAAAAGAAATGGCAGTAGCACAAGAAAAGCCATTGGTTTTAGATTACAATCGCAAAACCAGCCAAGAAGAATTAGCCCCACACTTTAGAGCAATACTAAAAAAAGAACTCAAAAAATGGACAGATAAAAACCCAATAACTAACGGAAAAAAACATAACATTTTTACCGATGGTTTAAAAATATACACCACTATAGATCCAACCTTACAAAAATACGCCCAAGAGGCCGTTTATGCCCACATGCCAGAATTACATAAAACAATGTTGGCCGATTGGCCCGATGCCAAAGCATTTACTACCGAACATTGGGATGCCATTGAGTCGGCCTGGAAAAGAAGCGACCGATACAAATCGCTAAAAAAATCGGGTAAATCTTTTGATGAAATGGAAACCGTTTTTAACGATAGTAAGTTTAATATGAAAATATATACCTGGGATGGTTATCAAGATAAATTGCTGACCCCTAAAGATTCTATTGTTCATTATTTACAATTACTAAATACAGGCTTTGTGGCAATGGATCCCGAAACAGGGGAAGTACAAGCATGGGTTGGCGGTATTGATATTGAATTATTTCAAGAAGATCACGTAACCTTGCCTCGGCAAGTAGGTTCTACCTTTAAACCATTTACTTATGCTACCGCATTAGCACAAGGTATTGACCCTTGCGCATATTACCCCAACGAATTACGTACCTACGTAAACTGGCAAGACTGGACACCCAGCAATGCAGGCAACGAACCATACCAAGGTTATTATTCTTTAAAAGGAGCTTTAGCACATTCGGTAAATACAATAGCCGCGCAGGTTATTTTTGAAGCAGGTATTGATAATGTGATTTACCAAGCCAAACGTATGGGCATTACAAGCGATCTACCCGAAGTACCTTCTTTAACCTTAGGTACAGCAGATATAAGCCCTTTAGAAATGGCTAGTGCTTATTGCGTTTTTGCAAACGGTGGGCATGTTACCCCTCCCTTCTTTTTAAAAGAAATAAAAAGCCAACAGGGCAAAACCTTAGCCAGTTGGAAACCCGAAGCCAAACAATACCGAGAAAAAGTATTGGATGACGAAACAGCAATAATGATGCAAATAATGATGCGTAAAGTGGTTGACGAAGGCACGGCAAAACGCCTGCGTTGGCAGTTTGGTTTAAAAAACGAAATTGCTGGTAAAACAGGCACTACGCAAGATCAAGGAGATGGTTGGTTTATTGCATATACGCCAAGTATAGTTGCAGCAGCCTGGGTAGGTAGTGAAGACAGGCGAGTGCATTTTAGAACCCTAGCCAATGGCCAAGGCTCGCGGGTAGCTTTACCAGTTGTTGGTGGCTTTTTAAAAAAAACAATGAACAACGAGTTGTTTGCCAAAAAAATTGGAGCCAGTTTTAATACCTCGCAATATTTTGAACAAGAAATGATGGGCTGCGAATTATATGTGCAAAACTTACCAAACTTAAAACTGGAGGATGAACCAGATGAATTTGAAAGTGTTTTCGAAGGCTTTTTTGGCGATCTTATAAAGAAGAGAGGGCAGAAAAAAAGCAATAAAAAAGGGAAATATAGTAATGGCGACTTATATAAAGATAAGCCAACCAGAACGCCAAATAAACCAAGAGCAGTTAAAACAAATAAGGAAGGCCTAGGAAGTATAGTAGAAGGTTGGTTTAAAAAGCGTAAAGCCAAAAAGAGAAAAAAGAGAAAAGATAGAGGTAATTAGTATTGCTTTGCTTTTAGAAAAAACACTGCAATTGCTTTAAGTTTTAAAGGTATAATTATGCATAAACGCTAATTTAAACATGTATTATAGGTTTTTAATAAATGGAAAAGGAATATCATATTCTAAATAATGAACCGCCAATTAAAAAAATTTGCTCCTACCCTTCAGTTTTATTGAAGTGCCAATATTAAGTTTATCCTTACTGTTCAGTTTGTTTATTTTTTTAAGATGATTTAAAGATAAACCATAGTTTTGCGCAATGCTATGCAAGGTTTCGTTGGTTTTTACTTTGTGTTTTTTATGCTTGCCTTTGTAGCGTTTCCGTTTTTTTTGTATAAAAATATTGGCGTTAGTATTAAAACTAAAGTCTGCCTCAACTTCATTGTAATCCATTAATTTTTTTATGCTGATACCATAGTCTCTCGAAACTTGTAATAAATTAATAGGTAAATTATAGTTAATGGTCGCTTTTCCATTTACCGTTTTTATAATAAAGGTTGGCGCAACAACAGCAGTAGTTTTATTTTCAATTACTGGTTCTTCTTCTTTTATTTTTTGCTTGTTTTTTGCTACTGTTGTTGTTGGCATTTTTGGTACATTATTAACAACAGTTTTACTTTCTACTGGCGTAGTTTCGCTAATTGGTTCATTTACCTTTACCTCAGTATTTTTTACTACAGGCGTATATACCTTAGTTGGTGGTTGATAGTTTGTTACCGGTTTGGCAATTGCTTGTTCTTCGTTTTTATGGTAAGATGTGGTGGTTTGTACCACGGTTTCACCTTGCGAAAGTTGCCGATTTAAGCTCACCATACTTAACAGCTCTTGCCAATTATTTTTATCAAAAATGTGTAGGTAATATTTTTCTATGCGTTCAATTAACAAATCGGCATATTTAGGGTTGGTAGCATAACCACAAGCTTTTAAGCCTTTGGCCCAGTTTTCATAATCATTAGCATCATACTCAAATAAACGACTATAACGGCTACGGTTGCTCAAAAAATCGGAATGATCAATGTAAGATTCGTAGGCCGAGGCGTATACCCGAAAACATTCGTTGGGCTTATCGTCGCTATGGCGCATGGTTGGGCCTTGCCAATTGTGGCATTTAATACCAAAATGGTTGTTGCCTTTTATTGCCAATCTGCTTTCACCAATGCCCGATTCTAACAAACCTTGTGCTAAAGTAATACTGGCAGGTATGCCGGTGCGTTGCATTTCGGTAATGGCAATGTTGTGGTATTGTTGTATGTAATTCCACACCTTATCGTTTATTTGGCTATAGCTGTTGAGGCTTATTATTACCAATATTTTTATAAGAAAAACGTATTTCATATTTACTACAAATGTAACGCTGTTAAAGTAATTTTATTAAACTGTAATGGGTATTTAAATAATTTTGTGCTGGGGGCAAAAGCTTGTTATGGCAATTGCATAAAATCAGAACTCCTTATCCCAGTTTCAAAAATCAATACTTCAAACGCCTTTATTCGTAAAATAAAAACAGCTGATTTTTCAGATAAACATTCCCTTAGTTTTGAAGGTAGATTTTGCACATTTAAAGCTTCGCAATGAATTGCAGCATAACGCTTGTGCGGTTTTTTTGTTTTTGGTGGCATTTTAATTTACGAGGGGTTAGGAGTTATTAAAATATGATGAAAGACAGAAGATAGATTGTTGAAGGATGGCTTTTTTATTTTGAAAGATGATTTTTTTAAAAAGTTAATACGACTGGGCGAGGCCCGAAAAATAGCCCTGACAGAAGTGGTTATACCATTTTGGGTGGGCTTTGAAGCGTAGGCAAAATGGTATTTGAACGGATGGCAGGACCAAAATTTTTACGAACGGCAACCATTTCGCTTCAAAAAATAAGGAATCTAAGGCTTTCCTCTATTTGCGGATTTGGTGCTAATATTTGCTAATACCCTGGCACCAATATTTTGTTTAATATCTTCTTTTGTTGGTTTAACAGAATGGTGTTTTTCCATTTCTTTGCGGTTTACCCATTTAAGGTTTTTGGCAATATTGTTTGCTTTATTATAATCGCGATGTATTACAAAGCTCTTTTCTTCTTTGCTTCTTTTTACAAAGTGTTCAGCAACAATTTTATGCACATATAAAGAAGTGCCTCGGCCATTGGTAAGCTTAGTATTAAAAACTTGGTAACCTCCAATTTTTGACCCTTTTAATAATTGCGGATTTTTTTCGCCTGGATGCCATTTACGCATATTACCCATACTTGAAATTTCGTAATGTTCTCCTTTTTTACCTTCATAAGGCAGTTTTTTCCATTTTTCCATTAGAATAACTGTATCAATTTTTGATTAAATTTAAAAACTCCTCTTCTGTAATAATTTCAATCGTATTTATTGCTTGTGCTTTTTTTAATTTAGATCCTGCACTTTCGCCAGCTACTAAATAGTTTAAATTTTTGCTTACGCTGCTTGTAATTTTACCACCATTTTGCTCTACCAACTTTGCGGCTTCGTTTCGTTTTAAGGTAGGTAAGGTGCCGGTAAATAAAAATGTTTTATCTTTTAGTTTGTCAGAATCAAAATCATCTAAACTCAAATATATTACATTTAAGCCATAATTTTCAAGTTGCTCTATAATTTTAATGTTTTCTTGCTCATTAAAAAATTCAATAATAGAGGCGGCAACTTTTGGTCCAACATCTTTAATGTTTAGCAATTGTTCTTCTGTAAACTGTTGAAAATCAATTATGTGCTTAACTTCTTTTTCTAAAAGCTTAGCAGTTGTGCCGCCAACAAAACGAATACCCAAGCCTACTAACAAGCGCCATAAGGGTTGTTTTTTTGATGCCTCAATGCTGGTTCTTAAATTGGTTACCGATTTTTCTTTCCAGCCTTCCAAGTTTAATACAGCATTATAGTTTAAAGTATAAATATCGGGTATTGTTTTTATGATGCCTTGTTTGATAAATTTCTTTACAATGTCTTTACCCAAGCCATCAATATCCATTGCGCCTTTCGATACAAAGTGAATAATGCGTTCTTCTAACTGGTAAGGGCAAGTTTTTTCTACACAACGCCATATACTTTCCTCTTCGGGTTTTTGTAAGATGCTTTGTTTATCGCAAATACATGTTTTTGGAAACTGAATGCTTTTTTCACTTCCGGTACGTTGTTCTTCAACTACGCCAACAACATACGGTATAACATCGCCTGCTCGTTCAACAAGTACGGTGTCGCCAATTTTAATATCTTTTTCAACTATAAACTCTTCATTATGTAATGAAATATTTTTTACCTCAACGCCAGCCAATTGCAAGCCCAATACTAAGTCAGTATCAATTTCTTCGTAAGCCTTATCTTTAATTAAATCGTAATGTTCAACAGTACAAATTTTTGCAACGGGAGTAACCGCACCAGTTCTACCTATTTGATAATTTACATGATATAATTTGGCCTTACCTTGCTTGGCTTTAAACTTATAGGCAATTGCCCAACGAGGGTGATGCGCCGTTGCGCCTGCAATTTCTTGCAAAGCAATATCATCTAACTTCACTACCATACCATCTATTTCGTAGTTATACTCTTCCCGTTGTGCTTCCCACTTTTGGCAAAAGTTCAGCACCTTATTAATGTCGTTAGTTTTTAGCTTTTCTTCAACGGGCACTTTAAACCCTAGTTCGCCTAATAGTTCAATGTTTGCGTAATGCGATGTTAGTTGACGGGCCATCATATCGTTGCCATCTTTATCAAAAGCAATTCCAATTTGATAGATAAAGGCGTCCATATTTCGCTTGGCAGTTGCTTGGCTGTCTTTTGCCCGCAAGCCACCAGTGGCGGTATTACGTGCATTTTTGTATAACTCTAAAGGCCTTTTACCATCGGCAATTAGTTGCTTATTAGCTTTGCCACGGTTTATATTTAATTGTTTAAAATTATTTTTCTCAATTATTACTTCGCCACGTAACTCTACTCGGTAAATACCATACTTACTAAAAGCAGCGGTTAATGGTATAGAACGGATTACCTTGGCATTGTTGGTAATATTATCACCCGCTACACCATTGCCACGGGTAGCTGCCCTTATCAATTGATCGTTTTCGTAAATTAAGGCGATGCCACCACCATCAAATTTTGGTTCCACACAATAAGCAAACGCTTCTTTTTCGGTCAAGTTTTTAAGGCGTTGTTCAAAATCTTTTAAGTCTTCGCCATTGTACGAATTATCTAAAGACAGCATTGGCAACAAATGCTCAACCGTTTCAAAGTTGGCGGTTAAGCCTCGTGCTACTCGCTGTGTGGGCGAGTCTTCTGTTCGCAGTGCGGGAAATTCTTCTTCTAACTGCTTTAATTTTTTGAACAATTGATCGTAAGTATAATCATCAATTATTGGGTCGCTAATTACATAGTATCTCCAGTCATGATAATCTAACACTTCTTTTAATTGATTAACGTAAGCGGTAGTAGCTTTTTCATCACTTATCTTTCCCCCAATAACCTTAATTAATTGTGCGCTTAATTGGTTATATTTAGCTGAATCTTTTATTGTGAACACGTATTTTTGATTTTAAAAGCTAAAATAGATGAAAGTTGTAATTTTTGTATGCTTGATGGTGAGTTTATTCATCTTACCAAAACAATTATACAGCCAAAGCTGTATTAACTGGCAACAAATAATTGGTGGTGCCGAAGATGAACGAGGTATGGATATTGTTTTTGATGAAATTACCAACACCTATTGGGCTTGTGGTTATGTTACTACTGCTGCAGATTCAACTAACGTATTAAGTAAAAATGGTTGGTTAGCTAACTTTAATAATCAAGGGCTTTTATTAAACCAATTTAAAATAAAAGATACTGCGGATATAATAGCAAAACAAATTGTAACAGCCGATAGTATTTTACTTATTGCTACAACGGTTTTACTTAATGATACAATACCTCCACATACGCGTTTGTATGCTGCAAGTAAAAATGGATTTATAAAATGGCAAGTAAACAAATATGAGCCGGGTGAAATTAATGCCTTAGCTTTATCAAATTTAAATGAAATTGTTGTAGCTGGTTATATTGAAGATACGATCACTTTTGATGAAAATGTTTTGGTAGAAAAATATTCATTGGATGGAAATTTGCTTTGGTCGCAAACTTATGGTGGAAGCAAAAAAGAACGGCTTAACGATTTATTTATAAAAGATGATACAATTATACTTTGCGGATTTAGCCTTTCAACCGATGGAGATATTAGCAATAATATTGGTAGCCGAGATGTTTGGTTATTACAACTTAATACAACAAGTGGCAACCTAATAAAAGAAAAAAATTTTGGTGGTACATCAGCTGAAAGTGCAGTTGGCTTAACCCAAACCAACAACAATGAAATTGTAATATTAGCAGAAACATTAAGTGATAATGGTGATGTAACAAGCAGCTTTGGCAATGGCGATTTTTGGGCATTTAAAATTGATGAAGATTGGGATATTGTTTGGCAAAAAACTTTTGGCGGCGGCTCTATTGAAAATCCAAAAACAATTGCAGCCTTTACTAATGGCAATGTTTTAATTGGTGGCGTTACCCTTTCGTTTGATAATGACATTAAAGAAAATTTTGGTTTTTTTGATACTTGGTTGGCCCGCCTTAATGGTGAAACAGGTGATTTAGTTTGGAGTAAATCAATTGGTGGAAATGATTTAGATTTTACAGCACAAATAAACATTAACAATACCAATGATATTGTAATTATTGGCAATACCGACAGCAACAGCATTGGTTGCAAAAGTAAATGTGAAAACCCACACGAGTTTCAAAATATATGGATTTATAGTTTAGATGAAGATGTGATTTTAGATGTAAAAACGACTAACTCTATTTTGCCAAGTGGTGTAAAAGTTTTTTGTGTAGATGGTTGGGTGCGCCTAACCAACGCATCTAATAAAATAAAACAATTTAAAATTTATGATGTAAATGGACTTGAATATGAAAGTTATAATTTAATGCCGAATGAAGAGAAAAGGGTTTTTGTAGAAGGGTTGAAAGAAGAGTTGGTTTTGATAGTAAGCCAATAAGGGCCAATAAAACTATTTGCTTGGCTAATGCCAGGCAAGTTAAAATAAGAGTAGTCAATTTTGTAAAAACGCATTACTACCATTAATGAAAACATTGATTAATATAAAATATGGCATGTTTTTTGTTTCATAATTATTTAATTACAAACAATACCCATAATTAATCAATCATTTTTTTACCTCAAAAATTATATTTATGAAACTTAACGTATTCATCGTTCTGTTATGCAATCTTCTATTTATCCAACACGCAATGGGCAATTTTAATGATGCCAAAAATTGCAGGCAACTTGACTCATTAGTATTAGTTTTATTTAATGAAAGTATTACAAGTGGTTTAACTTGGGATATGGCACAACCAATAGAAACTTGGCAAGGAGTTTCTTTAAATGAAAACGGTTGTGTTAGCGAATTAAACTTAAGCGCACAACAACTTACAGGTACTATCAATCCATTTATTAATCTCTTTACCGAAATAGAAATATTAGATTTAAGTGAGAATATGTTAAGCGGTGAAATTCCTGAAAGCATCGGTAATCTAAAAAATTTGAGCTATTTATCTTTAATGGAAAATGACTTTGTTGGCAAAATTCCTAAAACAATTGGAAATTTAGGTGAGTTACGGTATTTATCTTTATGGGCAAACGATCTAACAGGTTTAATACCTTCATCATTAGGTAAATTAACAAACCTTAAACATTTAGATTTGGGTGGCAACAATCTTTCTGGTAATATAACAGGAGCTTTGGGCGACTTATCATCACTAATTTACCTTAACTTATGTGAGAATGAACTAACTGGTTTAATACCTGCAAACTTGGGTAGCTTATCAAATTTAGATACATTGTATTTAATGGATAATAAATTATATGGTTGCTATTTTAAAGAACTTAAAAATCTATGCGATTTAAGTAGTAGGGGCTTTGTTGATGATGACGACGATGATGATGGAGATTTTTTTGGTGGTAATAATTTTGATGTGCCCTGGTATGCTTTTTGCGAATTTGATGAAGGTATTTGTAACCCTTACAGCCCTTGTAGGCAACAAGACTCTTTAACCTTACTTAAACTTTACAATCAATTTGAAGGTTTAAACTGGAATACAAGTTTATCTATAAATAAATGGGAAGGAGTTTCTTTAAATGGTGATGGTTGTGTAGATGGTATTTTTATTGATGACCAAACAATTACAAATGCACAGCTGATTTCTGAAATAGCAGATTTTAAAGATTTAAAAGCATTGCAGTTAAGTTGTAATTTAACAGGAAGCATTCCAACTGAAATTGTAAATTTAGCCCAATTAAAACTATTAAATTTAAGTGGCAATAATTTAACCGGAACCATACCAACTGTTTTGGATAGTTTGGTAAATTTAGAATCAGTAAATCTTTCAAATAATAATTTAAGTGGTTGCTTTCCTTACGAATTTTTAAAACTTTGTGACGACAGGCAAACTAAAAATGCTTTTACCAATAATAATTTTGATGCTACTTGGGAAGAATTTTGTGGACTTACAACAGGCAGTTGCTGCAATGGTGAAAGAGAAAAAGATCTTATTTTTAATTCAAATACTCCGTTTTTTGAAAATCTTTATGAAGCAGAGAACGTAATTGAAATGGTTAATGGTAGTCAATTTATAGTTGTGCCTAATAGACATTACAAAGATAATACAGTAATATTTAAAGCTAGTAAGCATATTGAAATTGGATCAAATTTCACATCAGACTCTACTACCAATTTAATTTTGACAATAGACTCTTGCAGATAAAAAAATATAAAAAGTACAGTAGCTACTTGCGTTGCTGCTGTACTTTTTTGTTAGTAATTAATATTTCATTATTTTATGATGCTTAAGGCTATAAATACCTTTTTTTTGCGCAAAAAAGGTAGCCTTTAAAATAATATAAAAGTTAATTATTATGTTTATTATTAAATTGTGCCATCTCAAAGTTACTAAAGGGTAAGAGATACACATCAAAGTTTTTGGTGAAAAATTAAACAGTATTAAAGTGACGCAAACCGAATAATCTCCTCGTAAAATGGGCAATTTAATTTTGCCGAAAACCCTAAAATCTATAAAAATATTGTAGGTGGTTTTTGCCGTTTTTATTTATTATATGAAAAAATATAGCTTGTGCTACTATTAAAATGTTACTAAACCCTTTATTGAATTGTATAACCAATAATTATATTTATTTTAGCATTTTACGAAATTATTGATGCAGCAAAACAAACGCGAAATACAAAATAGATATCTGTCGCCTAATCAAAAGGCCTTTCAACGCTTTAGAAAAAACAAGCCTGCTATTGCCGGTTTCTGGATTATTTTTTTCGCTGTTATAGTTGCCATATTTGGCTATTTGTTAGCGCCTGACTCAACCCCGTTTGCCAACGAGCAGGTTTTAGAAATAGCTACTTCGGCTCCTGGTTACCAAATGGAAATGCTACAGGTTCGTAAAAATCGGCCCATCTCAGCTTTCAATTTTGTAAAACGTATTTTTTCTGGAGTTGAAAATATACACACCCTTTACCCAATTCAAAATTTTGAAATAAGAGGCGATAGCTTATATGCTGGCGGCTACACCGGCATAAAAAATAAAACAAAAAATCATCAGTTTCATTTGGTTAATGTGTTGTACCCAATAAAAGAAAATAGCATAACAGCAAACGCAAACAACTATCAATTTACTGATGTTGCGGGCAAAAATAAAACGGTTGAAAAGGCAGCGGTACTTAAATTAGTTGAACAAAATGCAACTACCAATAAACGCTATTGGTTGGGCACCGATAAATTTGGTAGAGACAATCTTAGCCGTTTAATACTTGGTGTGCGGGTAAGCATAAGCGTGGGTTTATTGGCCGCATTAATTTCGTTAGTAATAGGTGTATTTTTTGGATCTTTAGCTGGTTACTATAAAAATAGCCCACCAAAGTTAAGTTTGTGGTTACTGCCGGCAGTAATAATTGGCATTGTTGTGCTTACCTATTTGTTTGGTTTTAAAAGTACTCCAATTAGAATTGCCAGCTTAGTGGTTAGCCCAATTGTTGGCTATCTTGCTTACTTACTGTTCATCAAAATATTAGCTCCTATAGTAAATAGAAAATTTACCCTGCCGGTTGACGATATAATAATGTGGTTTATTAATGTGTTTTGGTCAATACCATTGTTATTGTTAGTGTTTGCCTTAGTATTGGCATTAGGTAGGCAGTTTTGGCAAATTTACCTTGCGGTAGGTTTAGTAATGTGGGTTGAAATTGCCCGTATTGTAAGAGGCCAGTTTTTAAGCCTGCGTGAGCAAGAGTTTGTTGAAGCAGCCGAAAGCCTCGGCTTTAATAATTTTAGGATAATTGTAAAACACATTTTACCCAATTGTATTGGCCCTATAATAGTTATTACGGCAGCTAACTTTGCTTCGGCTATTATTATTGAAGCCGGCTTGAGCTTTTTGGGTATTGGTGTACAACCACCTCGCCCAAGTTGGGGCATTATGCTCAACGAATATTATCAGTACATTGGTTCTAACAAATCGTTTTTGGCCCTAATACCCGGCTTTGCTATAATGTTATTGGTGTTGGCATTTAACCTAATGGGCAACGGCCTGCGCGATGCTTTTGATGTAAAAGGTAGGTTGTAGGGGAAGTGATTTTTAGTAGTACTTACTGGTTTCGAACTTGCAAAATTTTAGGTGCTATCGCTTAACTTTTTTTTCTTCATTGGCCTTAATCTTCTTCCTTTTCTTTATTAAACACCAATATTTTTTTAACCGTTTCTTTAACTGGTGGAATATCTGGTTCGGTTAACTGTATCAAAATTTCTTTGGTAATGGGGCTAATATTTACAATGCGGTTGGCCTGGCGGGTTACACATTCTTCAAAAAGATTGCGGGCTACTCGTGCATTACCAAAGTTAAAGTTTCTTTTTTGGTGAAGCTCCTCAAAAATAAATAAGAGCTTTTCTTCCGCATCGGCAGTTATAACAAAGTCGGCTTGGTGGCCAAATATTTTAAAGATGGACAGTAACTCGGCGCCAGTAAAATGCTTAAAGGTGAAAAAGCGATTGAAACGGCTTTGTAAACCCGGGTTTGAGTTAATAAAATTTTCCATCTCATCTGGATAACCGGCTACAATAACAACTAAGTTTTTGCGATTGTCTTCCATACGTTTTAGTAAAGCTTCTACGGCTTCGTTGCCAAAATCTCGCTGCGTAGTATCTTGTGCTAAGGCATAGGCTTCATCAATAAACAGCAAACCATCTAATGCTGAGTTGACTACTTCGTCTACCTTTAAAGCCGTTTGCCCAACATAGCCTGCTACCAAACCAGCACGGTCGGTTTCTACCAAATGGCCTTTTTGCAAATAGCCTAAATGCTTATATATGCGAGCCAACAAACGGGCTACAGTTGTTTTGCCTGTACCTGGCGGCCCCATAAATACGGCGTGTAATGCTCGGTCAACCGCTTTTAAATTTTGTGCTTCTCTTATCTTTTGTACTTTTAAAAAGTTGATGAGGTCTGCAATTTCTTTTTTAATATTATCTAAGGCCACCAAGTCGTTCAGCTCTTTTAATACTTCTTCTAAAGTTTCGTTTTCTGGTGCTTCTGTTTGTTTTACGTTGGCGAGTTCCTTTTTTGGTCGTTCAGTTTGTATTACTACTTCTTTTAAAATTTCTGTTTCTGTTTCGCTTACCGTGCCATCGGCTTTAGCTAAAATGTTGGCAAAGCGGTTGTAAGTTGCTGCCGCACTTTGTTTTAAATTATGATTTAAGCGATGCAATATCGATGGCAGCAATAGTTCGTTTTTATAATTGTCGTTAGCTTTTATAAAACGAGCTTTTGTAATTTTATTGATATTAGCATCAAAATTTGGCTTGGCTATAAAGGCATTAATTTTTTGTAAAGAAAGCGTTTTGCTCATATCATTGCCTTGTAATAATTCGAAATAATAGGCTAATACCAACTTTGCTGCTTGGCTTGTTTCTGCTACATTTTTGTTGAGCCGGTTGTAAATATTAATAAAATCTTGTGCAATTAAATGTTCTGTTTTGTAAGATTTGTTTAGGGTATTGCCTTCCCCTAACATTTGATGTAAGGTTTTGGTAAAGCTTTCATCAGCATTAAGGCTTTCGTATAGCAAAGCTAATTGCCTACCATTTGCACTTAGCATTTCTAACAGATCTGTATTAATAATCTGTTCAGCAGTTTGGGTGTTTGGGGTGTTTGGGGTGTTTTGGGCGTTGCTGGTTTTATTATTGCTGTTTGGCAAGGTTTTCAATTCTTCTAAAAATTGTTTTAACTGTTTGGCTTCTTCTATTTCAATATGTTGTAAAACGGCTGCCACATCAAACTCTAATAATGCTTGCTGTGTTGCTATTTCGTTTTGGGTATAATACAGGTGCTTTTCGGTAAGGCAGAAGCCTTTAAATTGTTTGTTGTGTTGCACATTAATCAACAATAAAATTTCTTCTTGCTGTAAATTTAATTGCTTAAACCAAGTAGAAAGTTGTAAAATTAATGTTGGTGGTATTTTCCCTACTTTATAATAGTTTTCTTTTTTGGTAGGAAAATGTTTTAATACCAATGTTTCTATAGCTTGTTTGTTTGTCGCCGACATTTATAAAAATCAATCTTTTAAAAGGATCAAATTAATAAAATAATCAGCATTAGTTGAAATGAATTTTAATTTGTGTAGTAATTAGCCTTTTAATTGTGGTAAGATAGTTGATTTGAGCGGTAAGAAAATATTAATGAAACACACATTTCGATATAACATTGGTGATACTGAACTGAAAATTTAGCGTTTGACTTTTTGTTAGAAAATACTTGCCACCCCAAATATTAGGGGAGCGTGTGTATGCAAAAACGCTACGAAGTACGCTGCTTGAAAACTAGCCCCGATTGCAGAGGTTATGCTATTGTGTAGCGTAGGCTTTTTGAAGCGAGGGCAATAGCATTTGAACGGAAAGCGGGCCGGGTGTGTTTATGAAGTTTAACTGTTTCGCTTCAAAAAAAATAAAAAATAAGCAAAAAGCTTAATAACAAATTGAGCACTTGTTACAACTTATTTATTAACTCCATTATGAGCAGATTTTCTTCTACTCAGGTAAACACTTCACCGAAACCTTGCATTAAAAAGATTTATACTTAAATTAATTGTATGGTTGATATTGCAATTTGTTTATTCAAATCTATATTGACAATTTTGATTTTTAATAACGCTAATGTAGTTTATTTTTTTACTGTTGCAGAAAACGGGGCTGTTTTCTTATTGCGGTTTGTTGTAATGGTTGTAAAAATAAATGCATTTTCTAAATACAAATTTATATTTTAATAGGTAATTAGGCATCGTATTTTATACAATTGTAAAACCACCAATTTAGTCGCCAAATTTTAAAAAATTAATTTAACTACTCCATTTTTATTAACCATAAAGTATACCTCAACCGAAACCAAATTTACCCAACACCGTAATACGTACAACTATTTAATGTTCGGGCACTACAATCTATTATTAGTTAATACACGTCAATTTATGTTGAGACAAGTTCTTTTTATTTTTATTGGTTTAGTTGGTTCTATTTTTTTTATCTCAGCACAAGACTATCCTTACCCCGTTTCTCCAGATAATACTAATGTTGTTGCTACAGCAGTGCCAACACTTGTTTGGAAACCTTCGGCTAATTTTAATGCCTATATTTTAGAAATTTATTCGTGCAGTTATAATGAGGGAAGCAGTTTTGATGTTTTGGAGTTAGAAAATTTTATTTATCAAGAAGTTATAAATGGCCCTTATGGTTATGAAACCTCTGCCCTAACTTACAGCCTTAGAAGACCTGGCAATTACACTACTATTGATGATGGCGGTGGTTTAGGTATTACTGATTATACTAATGGTTTCGGCAACAACACAACACATACTGCTACTTCACTTGCTGGCAATGATTACGAAGGGCTTACCTATTTATACAACGATTATTATGCATTGGTTGAAGAAAGATTGGATTATTTAATTTTTTTAAAGTTCAATTATAACAACCAAGGCGAGGTGTCAAGCGTTGACAAAATAAACACCATTTCAATGAACAACACTTTTATAACGGGCAGTAACAATGGTTGGGAGGGCTTAACCTACAACCCAAGAAACGATAAACTTTATTTAGCCAAAGAAATTAGCCCGATAATGTTTTTTGAAACCAATTTGCCAAGTGGTGTAAATTTTACTGGCTCGGTTAATCTTACACAACCGTTTAATATTAACAATACCAGTTGGGTTCCTAACGATGTATCTGGGTTATTTCACGTATCATTAGATATTAAAGCATCGGCTACACCTGCCGGAGATCATATTTTAATATTAAGTGAAGAAGATGAAAAAATGTTTGAAGTAGATTTAAATGGAAACTTGATTAGCGAAAAGGAATTTAATTCGAGTGGTTTATTTGGCTCTATTACTAATGGTAATTTTAAGCCCGAAGGTATTACTTACCAAAATGGAGATATATGGATAGCGAGCGATACCGACCCCGGAGCACCAGCACGTTATTATCGTTTTTCTGACCCCTATTATGAAGCACCTACTACTAATAATTCAGGGTTAATTTATACCAAAGCAAACCTTACTACTAGCCAATACCAAGTGCCAAATGGTATAATATTAAACAATACAGAATATTGTTGGCGGGTAATTGGGGTTAATGCCAATGGCCAGCAAATACCAAGTGAATATTATAGCTTTACAACAAATATACCTAATATGGGTGGCTGTTTAGATAACACGGCCTGTAATTATAATGCCTCCGCAAATACTGATGACGGTTCTTGTTTATATTTAGATTGTAAAGGCATTTGTGGCGGAGCTGACATTGTTGGTGCTGCTTGTAATGACAATGATAGTGCAACAGTAAACGATGTGTACATTAATAATTGTAACTGTAAAGGAACAATAATAAACGGTTGTACAGATGCGGGGGCTTGCAACTACGCACCTAATGCAACTGTAAATAATGGTTCTTGTTTATATGTTGACTGTGTTGGCGTTTGTGGTGGAACTAACATTTTGGGTGCGCTATGTAATGACAACAACCCATCAACCATAAATGACAAATATGCCCTAAACTGTAATTGTATTGGAACCCCTTTACCTGGTTGTATTAATGCGGCAGCATGTAATTATAACCCACTTGCAGGTGTTAATGATGGCTCTTGTAAATTTGTTACCGATTGCTTAAATCAATGTGGCGGTCCGGTTGGGTTTGGCTTCCCTTGCAATGATGGTAACCCATTAACAACTAATGATACTTATGATCTGTTTTGTAATTGTAATGGAATTAATAATAATAATAACAATATAATTTCTGTTTGTTTTAATATTGTAAATGGTAATGATGATGCTGAAGAAAGCAATGGAGTAATAAATTTTGCCTCAAATGATTTAGATTTAGCAGATCTTACCAGTAAAATTACTGGCCTTCGGTTTAATAATATTGATATTCCTTTTGGTTCAAATATTTTAAATAGTTATTTTCAATTTACAGCAGGCAGTATCAACAATCAACAAACCAATCTTACCATATCGGTAGAAAATAGCAATAATGCTAGCAATATCCTTAATACTACTAGCAACATCTCATCAAGAAATTACATTAATAGTGTAGTACAATGGAATAATGTTTTAAGTTGGCAATTTGGTGAAAGGAGTGGCCGCCAAAAAAGCCCAAGTATAGCCCAACTTGTACAGCAGGTGGTTAATAAAAACGGCTGGCAAGCTAATAATAGTATGTTGTTTAAAATTGTGGGTACTGGCCAAAGAGCTGCCGCTGCTTTCGAAAGTGGGTACGATGGCCCGCAACTTTGTATAGAATATTTACCATTACAATGTCCACAAAGTATAAGCTTAACTAATTCTGTAACCAACGACCAAACTATTTCTGTCGAAATTCAGATGGACTCAAGCTCAAGCATAACTAATTCAACTGTTAACTATTTTGCAGGAGATACAATTGTGCTCCTCTCTGGTTTTCAAATAGATAGCAATAGCAATTTTAGTGCCTTCATTCAAGATTGCCAATAGTGCAAACAACTATAATCAACAAAATAGAGTCTAATAATTACATAAAACTTAAATTTAATATGCGTCTTTATTTTTTAGTTGTTCTTTTAGCCCTTATTAATTACAATTTACAAGCTCAATGTAATTTAACCTTTTGTAAAAACCCAACTTTAAGTGCCGATTTGCCAGTATATAACTTAAGCAATAATAGTATTGATATTAAAAACGTAACATTTGGTAATGCAGGCTGTAGTTTAGCTAATAAACAATTTGGTATTGATGTTTATGTTTATCAAATTTTGCCAAACAATTTAAAGGCAACACTATGTAATGTATTAGATGTTGCCCCCAACAATATTGTAGGCTATGCACGCATTGATTTAGGAACCACTAACATTTGCAGCCAAACTTTTAACATAGGTACTGTTTCGTTAAATCGTTCAAACGGTTTTAATATTTGCGACGGGGTTACTTACGAAATAGAAATGGTACTTTATGCCACCAGCAACACCTCGTTTGTAGCAGCTAACAAAACGGTGTTTAATTTATTACCAACATCAGAATATATTACCACCAACTTAGGTCAAATTGACATCAACATCAATAATATGTTTCCCGGAAACGCACAACCATTAATTATTAGCGAAATAAGCGATTGGGTTACCAAAACAAGTGGCGGAATAGCGGTGCCTTGCAATAGCGATGTAAAATTGTATTTACAAGGGCAGAGTTTATTAGGCAATTGTTTTCCTTATAATGATTTTACTGTTGCAATTACCTCCGAACTAATTAATGTATTTACCTATGCTGTAAACGGTGCATCGCCCATTGTAATAGAAAATTCTGGCACAGGAGCAAGCGGTGGGCAAACTTCAGGCCCTATGCAAAATAGCAACACCTGTTACGGCGGCATTTTAACCAATATACAGCCCTATGTTTTTGAAGCAAGCAACATTTCTAACCCATGTAATACTTCTGTAATGTTTAAATTAGTAACCCTTGATGTTTTTACTAACAAAACTAAAGAAAGCACTTTTACGGTTACTTACAGCGATAATTGCGTAAACAATTTAAACCTAACAACTTTACTTGCAGGCACTTATAAAGCCGGCCAAACAATTACTACAAATGCAAGTTTAGGTAGCAATGTTACAGTAAACTTAGTTGCAGCAAATGAAATAATACTAAATAATGGTTTTACAGTAAAGGCAAGTAACAACTTTTTGGCCGACATTGGCCCTTGCCAATAACAGTATTTTAGTTAACTGCCGAACCATTTTCTACTTTAGTTGCTGGTGCTTGAAACACTAATTTGCCATTCGCATCTTCGGCCATTAATATCATACCTTTCGATTGTATGCCACGCAATTTGCGAGGCGCAAGATTAGCCACAACAATTACCTGTTGCCCAATTACATCTTCTGGTTTAAAATGTTGTGCAATGCCCGAAACAACCGTTCTGGTTTCGAAACCCATATCTACTTCCAATTTCAACAACTTGTCTGCTTTGGCTATTTTTTCGGCAGCAGTAATAGTACCCACTCTAAAATCTAATTTCGCAAAATCATCAAATACAATTTCAGGTTTTAAGTTAGATGCTTTTGATTCATTTTCGTCGTTTGCAATATTGGCTTTTAGGGCAACCAATTCCTGCGCTACAAATTCATCTTCTATCTTTTCAAACAAAATAGCGGCTTTGTTTATTTTATGTGATGCCTTTGTTACAGTAGCAATTGAATTCTTGGTATCATCAAAATCAAAGCTCAACGCATCATCATTTAAAATTTGTTTTATTTTTTTTGAAGTGATCGGTAAACATGGTTCGCAAAGTGCCGCTAAAGTTGCCGTAATATTTAAAGCAACTCCCATTATCGTTTTCACTTTTTCTGCTTCGGTTTTAATTAACTTCCACGGTTCATTAAACTGTAAAAAGCTGTTACCGTAAGCCGAAATATCCATCAACTGCGCCAAAGCATCTCTAAATTTAAACTGCTCAATTAAGGCAACATACTGCTGTACTTTATTCGTTATCGCATCAAAAATTTCATCAATTGTTGCTTGCGCTCCTTTTGTTAGGCCATTATTTATTTTTTGGCTATGATCTATTGCTGGTACTTCCCCTTCGTAGTACTTATGTATCAACACCAAAACACGGTTTACAAAATTGCCAAAATTGGCCACCAACTCGTTGTTAATTAAAGTCTGGTAATTCTTCCAAGTAAACTCACTATCTTTAGTTTCGGGTAAGTTTACCGCCAATACATAGCGCAGTTCATCAATTTTGGTAGGATGCTTTTGCAAATACTCATCTAACTTAACCGACCAATTGCGGGAGGTACTCATCTTATCACCTTCTAAATTCATAAACTCGTTGGCCGGTACATTTTCGGGCAACACATAATCGCCGTGGTATTTTAATATCGCCGGAAATATAACCGTATGAAAAACAATATTGTCTTTACCAATAAAATGATACAATTTAGCATTTGGGTTTTGCCAATAGTCTTTCCAATTTTTACCATTATCTAAAGCCCATTGTTTGGTGGCAGAAATATAACCAATTGGCGCATCTAACCAAACATACAACACCTTTCCTTCAGCATCTTTTAAGGGTACTGGCACGCCCCAATCCAAATCGCGAGTAATTGCCCGTGGGCGTAAACCATCATTTAACCAACCATTGCATTGGCCCAGTACATTTTTTTTCCATTCTTTAGGGTTATGATGTTGCTTACCTTCCAACGTACCTTCATTAACCCATTCTTTTAACCATTCCGTATCTTTATCTAAGGGTAAATACCAATGTTTAGTGGTTTTTAAAATTGGCTTTTCTCCACTCAATGTCGACTTAGGGTTAATCAGTTCTGTCGGACTTAAAGTGCTACCACAATTTTCGCATTGGTCGCCATACGCATTTTCGTTACTACACTTGGGGCAAGTGCCCGTAATGTAGCGATCTGCCAAAAATTGATGATATTGCTCATCGTAATATTGCTCACTTACCTGTTCAATAAAAACCCCTTTATCGTACAAGGTTTTAAAAAATTCTGCCGATGTTTGGTGATGTATTTCCGAAGAAGTACGATGATAAATATCGAAGCTTATTTGAAACTGCTCAAAAGTTTGTTTGTTCAGCTGATGGTACTTGTTAATAATATCCTTTGGGGTAATTCCTTCCTTTTTGGCTTGTATAGTAATGGCTGCCCCGTGTTCGTCCGATCCACAAATATAAACCACATCGGCACCACGCATACGCAGGTAACGCACAAAAATATCGGCTGGTAAATAAGCGCCTGCAATATGGCCAATATGTAGTGGGCCATTGGCATAAGGTAAAGCCGAAGTAATGGTATATTTGGTATCTGTTTTCATTACAAAAATTTTTGAAATGCGAAGGTAAGGAATGATGAGGAAATAAATTTACCAACTATGACAAAGCAATTTTTTGATAAACGAGGCTTTTCAACGAAGTATATCCCAAAATTTCAAGGTCAGAATGTAAATTTATTTTTGTGTCATTTCGAAGGCTAATTATAAAAAGAGTTGAGGTGATTTTTATTGGAAACATTGAAGAAAGAACATTTTGTCATATCTCTGGAATTGAAAATGGATTTGATATTAAAAGAAAGTGTAGACTTAGAATAAAAGGAAATAACCCAACAGCAAAAATAACTACAAACTAATAACAAAATAAAACCTACCCAGATTACAAATACTTTCGCTTATTAAACCCCAATTTCAAATTAGAATTATTTAACTTTACTAATAAATTGAAAGTGACCTACGTAGAAGCAATCCCCCTAAAAGATACTAAACCTAAGTGCAAAAATTATAGGCCAAGCCCACATTAATAAAATTAAAAAAAACTAATGCAACATTTATTTATTGACGTTCGTACTGAATTTAGACAAAGGTAAAGTTTTGAATGGGTGCTATAAATCAAAATTTGTATCTTTGCCAAAGATGGGAAATTTTTCAAATATATCATTTTGGAAACAAAATTATGGTTTACTTCCGTTGCACTTGAAGGATGTTACAGAGGAAAGGTTTCTTATGTTAAATGGTGGGTATGGTGACTTTTGTTTGCAAACTTTTGAAAATGGTGATGTAGACCTATTCAATGAGTATTCTTGGTCCTCTAATACCAAAAACTATTTAGTTATACAAGATAAGAATATTCAAATTTTTAATTGGCTTGATGCTAAACCTGAGTTAATACTAAAAAGTGCTATTGAAAACAATCTTGGTAAATTTTATAAGTACTTACTATCTAAATCATATAAAACTCAAAATGATGTAGTTCCCTTTGTTATAGATATTTTTAAACAATTGCGAAATGAAACTACTGAAAGGCAAAATCCAAAAAATGCGTTAAGCATTCTTTTCCAACTATTAATAAGCCTTGAAAATGAAAATTTAGATAACATTTCTGGTAATTTTATAGCTTTCGAAAAAGCTAAGTTGCCCTCTAATTTTGAACATTATCATACTAGGTTAGTGTCAGGTGTTAAATCAATTAAACCAAATTTAGATTTAATTTTGAGACATACTTCGGGTGCCTTGTTTCAGGAAGCACATAAAGAAGTTCTTTATTTTGATTTACAGAGAGATTTATTCGGAGGTGTTTCCAATAAATTAATAACAAAGAAAGATTCCTATTCCAGCATACATTATACGCCGCCATATTTGGCAAGAACAATTGTCGAGAACTCGCTTAAAGAAATTAATAGATCAAGGCCAAGTTTAAGAATTTTAGACCCTAGTTGTGGCTCATCTGAATTTTTAATTGAGGTACTTAAACAATTGAAGTTTCTAAAATACAAGGGGGAAATAACTTTAGTTGGTTTCGATAGTTCAGCTTCAGCAATTGAAACCTCTAAATTTTTATTACACTATGAAAATCAAACTCAATGGGAAGGAAGAATTGATTTGCAAATTCAACTTGTTGATGATTCTTTATCTATAGATTGGGGAACTGCGAATGATTTAATATTAATGAATCCCCCCCTTTATTTCTTGGGAGCAGTTAAAAAGCAAACAATCAAAAGATTTACTCAAAGATGTTTTGGGAGACCGTTTTACAACAGGAAAGCCAAATCAGGCAAGTGGATTCTTTCGTAAAGCAACACAGGCCTTAAACGAAAGTGGCGTTTTAGGTTGTGTTTTGCCTTCTTCAGTTTTAACTTTTGATTCCTATAAAAACTTGAGAAATGAAGTTAAAGAAATCTTAGATTTGAAGTTATTAGCCAAATTGAGGAATTATGTTTTTGAAGATGCATTAACTGATGTTAGTGTATTTATTGGCAAGAAACCACAAAGCAATACTTACCCAAGAATAATTTGGACAAAAAATGAAAAAGGCATTGTACTAGAAGCACTCCGAGAATTAAGAAAACTTCAAATAAACAATGAAACAGCTAAAATTGAAGATAACTACAATATTTATACACCTTCGGCATTTCCTCTTTCTAAAAATAATTGGAATGTCACTTCTTATTCAAATAGTTTATTTTTACAAGATTTAAAGCGATTTACCAAAGAAGGAACATTGACACCCACTATAAATTTGTTTAAAATAAATCAAGGAGCATTATTGGGAGTACAAAATGTATTTACAATTACCCAAAAGGTTTATGAAGAATTAGCAAACAAAGAAAGAAAATATTTTAGGAAAGCAATTACTACATCTTCTTTCAATTTAGGCAGAATTGATATAAATGAATATGTTTGGTATCCGTATAATTCTAAAGGGTTAACTATTAAAACGGAAGCAGAACTTTCAGTATTAAATTTTGCCCAAGAAAGTCTATTTCAGTTTAAAGAAAATCTTGAAAAAAGGGAAGGAATCAAAAATTGGTGGGAACTAACAAGACCGAGAAATTGGCAATTTACGCTTGAACCTAGATTGTATTCAGCAAGATTTGGTGGAGCAAAATCATTCGGTTTTGACAAATTAGGAGAAACAGTAATTTTGGAAGGAAATGCTTTTATTCCTAAAACTAAATTTAAAGAAGACCATTATTATTTCTATTTGGCAATTTTCTCAAGTGAAATCTACGATAGGCTTCTCTCAATTTTTTCAAAACCACTATTGGCTGGATATGATTTAGGTAAAATTCAAATAAAAGACATTCCAATTCCAGATGTGCGGAAAATTGATGCCAATTCATCAAATTACCAAATACTTGTTAACTTAGGTAAAGAACTTGAAAAAGGAAATTCTTCCGCTATTTATTCAATTAACGATGTTGTACAATCTTTTTATCCTAAATATTAATTTCTATGCTTCAAATACAAATCATAGAAGAGTTAAACAATTTTCTTAAAAATTATCTCGGATTGCCATTTGACCCTTTAAAAACAAAAAACTATATCCAATATAAAATTGAAGGTTCTTATGATGCAATTAATTATAAACGACATGATTCAGACGAAATTAAAGTAGTCAAATGGTTTGATGAATTTTATCTTTACATAGAAGTTAACTATAGCAGAAATTATTTAAATAAAATGATTTCGTTATCAGTCTTTCAAGGCAAAGATACACACATAAGAAAAAATCAACTATTTAGAGCAGAATGGGATGATCTCAATAAAGAGGGTGAGACGAGACCTCAACCACATTGGCATATTACAAGAGATAAAGCGAATTACGAAAACTTTAGCGAATTAATTAACAACACAAAGGAACAAGAGAAGTCATCTTTTGATTTATTTGAAATGTCAGATGCTGAAATTTTTGATACAAAAAAAATACACTTTGCAATGTCTGCCAATTGGCGGAATCAAGAACCTCCTGTACACAAAATTGATGATGCTTTAAAAGTGGTCAAATGGTTTGAAGGCCTATTAGAGCATATAAAGTATGAATTGAAAAACTGAATACTCCTTACAAATACTAAGGCAAAAAATATTGCGACAACGCTTTCTACTTTTAAACCTAATATTCAGTTAGCCACCTACGCCGAAGCAAACTGCCTAATAAACCTCATATCGTTTTCAAAAAACAAGCGAATATCATCAACCTTGTAGCGTAGCATCGCAATACGTTCAATGCCCATTCCCCAAGCGTAGCCCGTGTAAACTTTAGGATCGATGTTGCAGTTTTTTAATACCGCTGGGTCTACCATACCGCAGCCCAAAATTTCTACCCAACCCGTTTTTTTGCAGATAGAACAACCTTTGCCATTACAGATAAAACAAGTAATATCAACCTCGGCACTTGGCTCCGTAAACGGAAAGAAAGAGGGCCGCAAACGCATTTGTGTATCTTCGCCAAACATACTTTTAGCAAAATAAATAAGGGTTTGTTTTAAATCTGCAAACGAAACATTTTTGTCAATATACAAACCTTCTACTTGGTGAAACTGACAATGCGCCCGTGCCGAAATCGTTTCATTTCTATACACCCGCCCTGGGCAAATAATGCGTATTGGCGGTTGCTGCACATCCATAGTGCGCACCTGTGCCGACGAAGTGTGCGTACGCAACAAACTTATTGGGTTTTGATTAATATAAAAAGTGTCCTGCATATCCCGCGCCGGATGATCTTCCGGCGTGTTAAGCGCAGTAAAATTATGCCAATCGTCTTCAATTTCTGGGCCTTCTGCAACAACAAAACCAATGCGACTAAATATATCTATAATTTCATTTTTTACTATAGAAAGCGGATGCCGACTACCCAACAATTTTTGGTTTACCGGCAAACTCAAATCTAAATCATTGGTCTCACTTTTAGAGCTGCCTTGCAAGCTTTCCCGCAGCAATTCCATACGGCTTTCCGCCTCTTGCTTAACGCTGTTTACCAAAAGGCCGTATTCTTTTTTCTGCTCGTTAGCAATGTTTTTTATATCAGCAAACAAGCCCTTAATAATACCTTTAGAACCCAGATATTTAATCCGGTATTGTTCCAAATCGTTAGCAGTTGGTATCTCAACCGCTTTTATTTCTTCCAAAATGGCTTTTGCTTTGTCAAACAACTGATTCATTTAACTATAATTAGGCTACAAAGGTATAATTTTGTTTGCAGTTGAGCGCAATTAAACTTCATATCTATTCAGTTGATATTTTTTTTGAGGGAACAAGGTTAAACTTGCAATTCATTTACACCTTGCTAATATTTTACCTCCATTTTTTATTTTTTTGGGCGTTCCCCTTCGGGTCGGGCTTTCCGCTCAAATACCTCCATTTCATTCCGGTATAACCGCTGCAATCCCTAACGCACAGGTTATAATGTATCTCTTTGGGCTGCTTTAAACAGATGCTGGGTTGGGAAAAAATGACATTTCTTGGAGAAATGTCATTTTTGAGGACCAAGCTCTATTTCATTTTGGCTAGTCTGTCAATTACTTAATGCGGCTGTTTTTTTATCAACAGACAGGTGCTGAACCAACTAAAAGTGCAGCTAACAAGTTGTGGCACAAATTGGGTTATACAACTGATCTCTGTGGGTTGCTTTAACTGCCTACAGTTCTAAAGTACACACAGATGCCGGGTTGGAAAAAAATGACATTTCTTGGAGAAATGTCATTTTTGGCTCGCAACTTAAATATCCAATTTACCCACAATCATTAAAACAAAAATGAATATCTTACCCAAATAAAAATTAAAAACTAAATGAACGAAGAAGCACAGAAAAGAATAGCGGAATGTAAAAGAACCAAAGCGAAATGGTTAGTATTAAATGCCTTAAAACTAACTGAAATACCGGCTGAAATCAATGAATTAATTTGGTTGGAAGTATTAAGTTTTCAGTCCAATCAAATCAGCGAAATAAAGGGTATTGAAAAATTAACCGCTTTAACAGAATTAAATCTTTCTTCCAATCAAATCAGCGAAATAAAGGGTTTAGAAAAATTAACCAATTTAACTTATCTAAATCTTCATTCCAATCAAATCAGCGAAATAAAGGGTTTAGAAAAATTAACCGCTTTAAAAAGATTAAATCTTCGATCCAATCAAATCAACGAAATAAAGGGTTTGGGGAAATTAACCGCTTTAAAAATCTTAGCTTTTGATTCCAATCAAATCAGCGAAATAAAGGGCTTAGATAACTTAAGAAATTTAGAAGAATTATATCTTGAAACCAATGATATAGAAGAAATAAAAGGTTTAGATAACTTAACCGCTTTAAATGAATTATATCTTGAATTCAATCAGATTAATGAAATAAGAGGTTTGGAACTCTTAACCGCTTTAGATACATTATATCTTTCCTCTAATGAAATTGATGAGATAAAAGGTTTAGAAAAGTTAACCTCTTTAAACACCCTATATATTAAGAAAAACAAAATTAGTGAAATTAAAGGTTTGGAGAAATTAAAACAATTGAAATCTTTAGATCTTCAAGACAATAAGATTAAAGATATTTCAAAGGCTAAGAAATATTTAATAGAAGGCAACTTAGAGATAGTTTTAAATAGTCATTTTTATTCTTATTTAGGTGGAGGAATTAATTTATATGGCAATCCCATAAAAAACCCACCTATAGAATTTGTAAAACAAGGCAAGCAAGCCATCTTAGATTACTTTGAAAACAAAACAAATGAAGCAGGGAAAAAAGAAGTTGACTACATATACGAAGCTAAACTTTTATTAGTAGGTGAAGAAAGAGCAGGCAAAAGCACTATTGGTGAAATTTTAAGTGATCCGGCAGTTAAATTTAAAGAGGGCAAAAAATCTACGGAAGGTATTGATATTTTTAAATGGGAAATACCTGCTACAGAAAGTCAATTAGCCCAAGATTTTACCTTCAATATTTGGGATTTTGGTGGGCAAGATATTTATCATTCTACCCATCAATATTTTTTAACCAGGCGTTCTTTTTATTTGTTTATCACCGAGGCAAGAAAAGATTTGCGTTTTGATGAGTTTAATTATTGGCTGCATATTATCAATACGCTTGCACCAGACTGTCCCATATTGGTTGTTCAAAATAAAGCCGATAAACCGCACAAAATTCAGGATATTGATAAGTATACCAAAGATTTTGAATCTATCAGGCATCCTAAAATAATAGATATTAGCTGTGATAATACCAGCGATAAATGGGAGCCGGTTTATAAAGCTAAACTGGAGGACTTAAAGCAAATTATTTACCAGGTAATAAAAGACGGACAATTGCCCGGCTTTGGTGGCGAGTTGCCTAAAAAATGGGTAGATGTTAGACGAGCGTTGAAAACAATGGAGGATAAAAATATTGACCATATTCCTTATGCTGAATATGTACAGATTTGCAAACAACATCACTTAAATGATTCTTCTGTTAAAACCCTGCGTAATTATTTTAATGATATTGGCGTGTTTACCTATTTTGATGATATAGATTTGAGCAATACTATTTTTCTAAATCACGAATATGTAACCGATGCCTTGTATAAAGTGTTAGAAAATGAGCAGATTCAAAACAAAAATGGTCAATTTAAAAGAAATGATTTAAAAGATATATGGAAGGATGAAAAATACAAAGATAAACTAAGCCAATTGTATCGTTTGCTAATTCACAGCCGTTTTAAAATTTGCTATGAATGTGCTGATGGCACTTGTATGATTCCATCGCATTTTATAACATCAGCTAAAAAGGTAGATTGGAAAAACGAAAATGATTTACTACAGTTCAGGTTCAATTTCAACTTTATGCCGAAAGGTATTATGGGTAGATTGATTGTAAGTATGTCTTCTTACATACATAAAGAAACCTATTGGCAATTTGGGGTGTTATTGAAATACAATGATGCGGTTGCCTTAGTAACTGAAGTGCATATTGAAAACAAAAACAACATTACTATTGCAATTGAAGGTGAAGACAGAACAGCGTTTCTACATGTTTTAATTAAAGAAATTGTAGAGTTGTGTGCTGTTTTCCCTAATTTAAATTATGAAAAAGAATATGCTTGCATTTGTAGTGAATGTAAAGGTGCAGAAAAGAAATATTATCATTCAGAACATTCCATTAAAAAAGCAAGGGAAAAGAATAAACCGACTGTTGAATGTAAAACTTCTTTAGATGATGTTAAAGTTTTAGAATTGTTGGGTATGTATGGATTTTCGAAAGAAGAGCAATCAATACACGATAGATTTGACAACTTAGAAAGGAAGACTGAAGAGTTAAAAGGTGTAATGTATAATACTACTGGCGATTTGAAAAATCAGATTCAAAAACTCAACGACCAGCAAAGCAAAGATTTAATTCAATTTTTAACACTTGCTTTTACCGCTTTAGATGAAGCACAAATTGACAACTATGAAGTGCATGTAGAAGAATTGAAAGGTGTAAAGAAAATGAGCAGCTTAGAAAATAAAGTTAACCTTTCATTGCCTATTTTAGAGTTTGTCGCACCTTATATTCAAGAAATGATTGATGTTGAAGCTTTAAAAGCTATGGGCATAAATCCAAAATTAGACATTAAGTATAATTTGAAACCAATTATGAATAACATTAGTCAGCTAAAAGATAAATTGGCATTAAAATATGGTATTCAAAAACCTTTGTTTTAAAATAAGTGGTTCTATCACGTTTTAGTGAAGCGATAGATTAATTGTCCTTAAATCCCCCGAACCGTCATCTCAGAAAATGTGGAGAGCAACGGAACAAGCTAAAACATTTCAGTAAAAAGTTTTTAGATACTGTAAAAACTACGAAAACCATATTTTTAGATGCGCCAAATGTTGCTAAGTTCTTTATGGAAAAAATTGAAGGATTATTAAAGTTTGCAAAAGAATTAAATGATACAAAGCTAATTGAGAATTTGAATCAATTGAAAGAATTGTTGAATGGAGAACCGTTTGTTTAAACTAACTTCAACGCCTCCACAAAACTAAAATGTTTATCTTTAGTTAATAGCGGAATTTTATTTACCCTACAAATTGCAGCAATCCGAATGTCATTTTCTGGTATTGGTTTTCCAAGCTGTTTAAGATTTAAACGTATTTTAGCATAAGATTCGGCAATGAGCATATTAGTATGTAGTATTTTACAAGATTGAATCAATTTATTGACCTTTTTAAGGTTACTGTTCTTTTTAACTGAATTTAAAGCTCCAAACAGCAACTCTCCACAAACCGTTACAGGCAAATAAAAATTTCCGTATGGCTGCACTTGTTCAACTATTTTTAAATCATCGTTCAATAAGCCAATGGCGATGTTAGTATCTAATGCAATCTTTTTCATTTATTCCCAATCACCTTCAATTTGGCTAAACTCATTCTTAATAATAGTCATCATTTCCTGTGCATCATCATCTGAAAGGCTTCCCTTTAAATCCAAAACTGTCGTTCTGTTTTCTTGAGTTACATTAAATTGCTGAATAAAGTCGTATATTTTATTTAACTTATTTGGACTTTCAATTTCACTTAAATCACTTAATATTTTTTCTCTTACACTCATTTTTAATTTTATTATTCGTAATATTTTTTATCTACCCAAAGATAGGTTTTATAAAATTAAATTTCAATCTCCCTTTTAATTTAAATAGTTTAGCAAATAAATCAAAAACAATGAACAACATAATCTACAACAAATCAAATGCAATCGCCCACATTAAACTAAACCGCCCTGAAGTATTA
>ENA-ORXM01001065-ORXM01001065.1-marine-metagenome-genome-assembly--contig:-NODE-1065-length-40865-cov-15.231612_pt1 | contig 40865 bp, 50 predicted proteins | sample MGYA00237867_ERZ511480 | MGnify/ENA primary metagenome ERZ511480 (study PRJEB26309, sample SAMN06266103) | marine metagenome | isolation source: Algal blade | place: United Kingdom:Sidmouth, United...
AAAGACGAAGGTGGCCGTCATACGCCGTTCTTCACGAATTATCGCCCGCAGTTTTACTTCCGTACAACGGACGTAACGGGTGTTGTGACTTTGAAAGAAGGCACAGAGATGGTTATGCCAGGTGATAATGTTGAAGTGAACGTTGAGCTGATCGTACCAATCGCGATGGAAGAAAAGCTTCGTTTTGCGATCCGCGAAGGTGGCCGCACAGTTGGTGCCGGTGTCGTCTCAAAGATCATCGAGTAGACTTGTAGCTCATTAGTTTTCAGGGCCCGTAAGGTCGGGCTCTGTTGTTGTTTGAAAGCGTAAGAATCGGACCCCACTATGGAACGTCAAAACATTCGCATTCGGCTGAAAGCCTTTGATCACCGTATTTTGGATAATTCCACTGCGGAGATTGTCTCGACAGCTAAGCGCACAGGCGCAACTGTTCGCGGTCCTATTCCGCTGCCGACACGTATTGAAAAATTCACGGTTAACCGTTCACCACACGTGAACAAGAAATCTCGTGAGCAATTTGAAATCCGCACGCATAAGCGCATGTTGGATATTGTTGACCCGACACCGCAAACTGTGGACGCGCTAATGAAGCTCGACCTTGCAGCGGGTGTCGATGTTGAAATTAAGCTGGGAGCCTAGACGATGTTACGGACGGGATTACTCACAAAAAAGCTCGGTATGACACGTGTCTACGACGAAGCTGGAAATCATGTGCCTGTGACGGTTCTCTCTCTTGAGGGTTGTCAGGTTGTTGCGCATAAAACGGCTGATCGGGATGGATATACATCTTTGCAGTTGGGTTCAGGCGAGGCGAAGCCAAAGCGTGTTTCCAAAGCGGAGCGTGAACGTTTTGCAAAAGCAAATGTGACGCCTAAAATGAGACTTGTTGAGTTTCGTATTGATGGCGAAAACTTTATCGATGTAGGCTCAGAGCTTACTGCAGATCACTTTGTGCCGGGTCAAAAAGTTGACGCGTCAGGTGTGACGGTTGGTAAGGGTTTTGCAGGTGCGATGAAGCGCCATAACTTTGGCGGACTTCGCGCGACACATGGTGTCTCTATTTCGCATAGATCACACGGCTCAACAGGGCAGTGTCAGGATCCAGGTAAGGTCTTTAAAGGCAAGAAAATGGCGGGCCATATGGGTGCCGTTCGTAAAACTGTCCAGAACCTACAAATCGCGCGTGTCGATGTTGAAGAAGGTCTTGTCCTTGTTCGTGGCGCTGTGCCGGGTTCAAAAGGCACTTGGGTTGAAATTCGCGACGCTGTTAAAGGTGTTAAAGTTGAAGATCTGCCAATGCCGGGTAAATTCAGAGCAGCATCTGCACCTAAGGCGGACGCTAAAGCAGAAGACGCGGCACCTGCTGCTGCACCTGCAAAAGGTGAGGAAGAATAGTCATGAAAATGGACGTTCAAACACTCGCGGGCAAAAAATCCGGTTCCGTCGATCTCGACGAAACTGTATTTGGTGCAGAACCGCGCAAAGATATTTTACACCGTATGGTGCGATATCAATTGGCAAAGCGTCAATTGGGTAATCATAAGGTTCAAGAGCGCGGCGAAGTCTCTAAGACAACAAAGCGTATTGGTAAGCAAAAAGGCGGCGGTACGGCGCGTCACGGTAACGGGTCTGTTTCTCAGTTCCGCGGCGGTGCAAAAGCGCATGGTCCACGCGTTCGCGACCATTCACATAAATTACCTAAAAAGGTCAAAGCTTTGGCGCTTCGCCACGCTTTGTCTGCGAAGGCGTCTGCAAAAGAGCTCATTATTATCGATGACGCGACTTTGTCTTCTCCTAAAACGGCTGAGCTTCGCGCGACGCTCGAAAAAATGGGCGTCAAAAACGGCTTGATCGTGGGCGGTGCTGCATTGGACGAGAACTTCGCAAAAGCGGCTCGTAATATTCCAAACCTTGATGTGCTTCCGAGCCAAGGTGCAAACGTATATGATATCCTAAAACGTCACACACTTGTGTTGACGAAACAGGCTGTCACAGATCTGGAGGCTCGTCTAAAATGAGTGTGAGCGCCCGTCATTACGATTCAATTCTAAGTCCAATCATCACGGAAAAGACAACTATTCTTTCTGAGAATAACCAAGTTGTTTTTGAAGTCCCTGTTTCGGCTACAAAACCTGAGATTAAAGAAGCGATTGAGGCTCTGTTTAAAGTGTCTGTAACTGCTGTGAATACGATTAAAGTCAAAGGTAAAACCAAGCGCTTCCGCGGTATAGCTGGTCGTCGCAAAGATATCAAAAAAGCTATCATCACGTTGAAAGACGGCGATGAAATTGATATCGCAACCGGCCTGTAAGGAAGAGCAAGATGGCATTAAAGACATTTAATCCCACCAGTCCCTCGCGCCGTCATCTGGTGCAAGTTGACCGGTCAGAGCTCCATAAAGGTCGCCCTGTAAAGGCGCTGACTGAGGGTCTGACTAAAAAAGGTGGTCGTAACAATACGGGTCGCATTACGGCGCGCCGCCAAGGTGGTGGTCATAAGCGTTTGTACCGTATGGTTGATTTTAAGCGGACGAAAATGGATATGGACGCGACAGTGTTGCGTCTAGAATATGATCCAAACCGTACGGCTTTTATCGCATTGGTCGAGTATAAAGACGGCGAGAAGAATTACATTTTGGCGCCTCAGCGTTTAGCTGTGGGTGACAAGGTTGTGTCTTCTGCAAAAGCTGATGTGAAACCTGGTAATGCGATGCCTTTGCGAGTCATGCCTGTCGGAACGATCATCCACAATATTGAGATGAAACCAGGTAAGGGCGGCCAGATTGCACGTTCAGCTGGTACATATGCACAGCTTGTGGGTCGTGATGGCGGTTATGCTCAGATTCGTTTGAAGTCAGGCGAAATGCGCATGATTCACCAAACGTGTATGGCGACTGTGGGCGCGGTTTCTAACCCGGATCATATGAACATCAATTTGGGTAAAGCGGGTCGTAAACGCTGGTTGGGCAAACGCCCTGCGGTTCGTGGTGTTGCCATGAACCCGGTCGATCATCCACATGGTGGTGGTGAAGGCCGGACATCTGGTGGTCGTCATCCTGTGACACCTTGGGGTAAGCCGACAAAAGGGGCGCGGACGCGTTCTAATAAGGCGACTGACAAATTCATTATTCGTTCGCGTCACGCGAAGAAAAAACGTTAGGGAGCGCCGGATATGCCACGTTCAGTCTGGAAAGGTCCGTTTGTTGACGGATATCTTCTTAAAAAAGCCGATGCGTCTCGCGCAGAGGGTGGCCGTAAGCCGATCAAAACTTGGTCGCGACGGTCAACGATTATGCCACAATTTGTTGGCCTGAGTTTTCAGGTTCACAATGGTCAGAAATTTGTTCCCGTATTGGTGAGCGAAGACATGGTAGGTCACAAGCTTGGTGAATTTGCGCCAACTCGGACTTATTATGGTCACACGGCCGATCGGAAAGCGAAGCGGAAATAGTCATGGCTAAGTCTAAGAATCCACGTCGCGTTGCCGACAATGAAGCAATGGCGAAGTTGCGCATGATCCGCACAAGCCCGATCAAGCTTAATCTAGTCGCGCAAATGATCCGCGGTAAAGAAGTTCAAAAAGCGCTCGCCGACCTTGAGTTTTCACATAAGCGTATTTCGCATGATGTTAAAAAATGTCTCGAGTCTGCGATTGCAAATGCTGAGAATAATCACGGCCTTGATATCGACAGTCTTGTCGTTTCAGAAGCCTATGTTGGCAAGAACCTTGTCATGAAACGCTTTCGGGCACGGGCTCGCGGTCGCGGCGCACGTATTTTGAAGCCGTTTTCAGAGCTGACGATTGTCGTTCGCCAAGTTGAGGAGGCCGCGTAATGGGTCAGAAGGTAAATCCGATTGGACTACGTCTCGGTATTAACCGGACTTGGGAATCCCGCTGGTATGCAAACACCGCTGAATATGGCGACTTGCTTCACCAAGATCTTGCGATCCGGAACTTCCTTTTTGAGGAACTCAAGAACGCCTCTGTTGCACGTATTACAATTGAACGTCCGCACAAAAAGTGCCGTGTCACAATCTACACGGCGCGTCCGGGTGTTGTGATTGGTAAAAAAGGTGGGGACATTGAAAAGCTTCGTAAAAAAGTTGCGACTATGGTTGACGGCGAAGTCTTCATTAATTTGATTGAAGTCCGTAAGCCTGAGGTCGACGCGACTTTGGTGGCGGACGGTATCGCACAACAGCTTGAGCGCCGGGTTTCATTCCGTCGCGCTATGAAGCGGTCTATGCAGTCCGCTATGCGCATGGGCGCTGTTGGTTGTAAAATTAAACTTGGTGGCCGTTTGGGCGGCGCGGAAATCGCGCGTGACGAACAATACCAAGAGGGGTCTGTGCCTTTGCATACGCTCCGCGCGGACATTGATTACGGTACTGCTCGGGCTTTGACGGCCATGGGTATTATCGGGATTAAGGTTTGGATTAATAAGGGCGAGATCATGGAACATGATCCTTACGCTCAAGAGAAACGCATGCAGGCACAGGACAGCGGAGGCCGCGGTGGTGGTCGTGATCGTCGTCCTTCTGGTGACCGTCGCCCTTCTGGCGATCGCCGCCCGCGCAGTAATTAAGAGGGTTTTGAGCCATGTTACAGCCAAAACGTACCAAATTCCGCAAAGCCCATAAGGGCCGGATCAAAGGAAATGCCAAAGGCGGCACGTCCCTCGCATTCGGATCTTACGGTCTTAAAGCGCTAGAACCTGAACGGGTTACAGCGCGCCAAATCGAAGCGACACGTCGTGCGATTACGCGTCATATGAAACGGGCTGGTCGAGTCTGGATCCGCATCTTCCCTGATGTGCCTGTGACGAAAAAGCCGACAGAAGTTCGTATGGGTAAAGGTAAGGGTTCTGTTGAATTCTGGGCCTGTAAGGTAAAGCCTGGTCGGATTATGTTTGAAATTGACGGCGTAACGGACGCTGTTGCCCGCGAAGCTTTGCGCCTTGGCGCGGCTAAACTCCCTGTGAAGTGTAAAATTGTTACACGTCCGGGCGAGCAGTAGGAGTTAGAGCGATGAAATCAACAGATGTCAGAGCCTTAACGGCAGACCAAATTTCAGAAGAACTTTTGAAGTTGAAAAAAGAGCAATTTAATCTGCGTTTTCAGCGCGCCACAGGGCAGTTGGAAAAGACTGCACGCGTGCGTGAAGTTCGTCGCGATATTGCGCGGATCAAAACGATTATGGCGGAAGCGAAAAAAGCGCAGGCCCCCAAAGCCAAGAAAGCGTAGGAGACAGAGATGCCAAGACGTATTCTGCAAGGCACAGTCGTTTCAGATAAAGGCAACAAAACTATTGTTGTTTCTGTCGAGCGGGCCTATTTGCACCCTCTATTTAAAAAGACGATTCGTCGCTCAAAGCGTTACCATGCGCATGACGAAACAAATTCAGTAGCCGTAGGCACGATGGTTCGCATTCGCGAATGTCCGCCAAAGTCCAAACTCAAGCGGTGGGAAGTTTTCGCAGAATAGTCGCTTTTGCGATCACTGTGAAAATACTCATCAATTAAAGGAGACGTCGCATGATTCAGATGCAGTCAAACTTAGATGTAGCCGATAATTCGGGTGCTCGCCGCGTTCAGTGCATTAAAGTGCTCGGCGGTTCAAAACGTCGTTATGCACATGTCGGCGATACAATTGTTGTTTCTATAAAAGAAGCAATTCCACGCGGTCGCGTGAAAAAGGGTGAAGTTCGTAAAGCGATCGTCGTCCGTGTTCGTAAGGACATTCAGCGTCGCGACGGCAGCGTCATCCGCTTTGATACCAATGCGGCTGTCATTATTAACAATAACGGTGAGCCTCTTGGCACACGGATTTTTGGTCCGGTCCCGCGCGAACTTCGCGCGAAGAACCACATGAAAATCGTGTCATTAGCGCCGGAAGTACTTTAGGGTCGCGTCATGGCAGCTAAGATTAAAAAAGGTGACTATGTCGTTGTCCTCGCTGGCAAAGACAAAGGCAAAAAGGGCGAAGTCACGAAAGTGTTTACGTCAGAGTCTCGTGTCCTCGTCCAAGGCGTCGGCATGGTAAAGCGTCATGTGCGCCCGAGCCAAGCGGATCCAGAAGGCGGCATCAAGCAATTTGAAGCCCCGATCCATGTCTCGAACGTCGCGCATCTTGACCCAAAGGACGGTGTCCCAACACGTGTTGGTTTCAAGACACTTAAAGATGGTAAAAAGGTCCGTGTGGCCAGAAAATCCGGTGAGGTTCTCGATGACTAAACCTTATGAGCCCCGTTTGGCGGCAATTTATCGCGACGAAATCCGCGCGAAAATGCAAGAGCAGTTTAAATATTCAAACGATATGCAAATACCGCGTATTGAAAAAGTCGTTTTGAATATGGGTCTGGGCGAAGGCGTCACAGACAAGAAAAAAGTTGAAGCTGCTGTTGCTGAACTTGAGTTGATTGCGGGTCAAAAACCTGTATTAACCAAAGCGAAGAAATCGATTGCGGGCTTTAAACTTCGCGACGGTATGGTAATCGGTGCAAAAGTGACTTTGCGTCGCGACCATATGTTTGAATTTATCGACCGCTTGGTCAACATCGCGCTCCCGCGCGTACGTGACTTCCGTGGATTGAATGCTAAGAGTTTTGACGGCAATGGCAATTACGCTATGGGCCTGAAAGAACATATCGTGTTTACCGAAATTGATTACGACAAAGTCGATCAAGTTCGCGGCATGGATATCGTGGTGCAAACGAGCGCCAAAACAAACGAAGAAGCCAAGGTACTGTTGGCCGAATTCGGATTCCCGTTTCCTAAGCCGAGACAGTAATTCGTTTTAACGCAACAGACGAAGCGGGTTTGCAGATATTTTTGTCTAAGACCCTGCAATTAGGAGTGAAATAAATGGCTAAGATTAGTGCAACTGAGCGCAATTTGAAGCGTCAGCGACTTGTGGCAAAATATGCCGGCAAGCGGGCGTTGCTTAAAGATATTGCGCGTAATAAAGATTTACCTGTGGAAGAGCGTTTTGCGGCTCAGCTTAAACTTGCTGAACTGCCTCGCAATTCTGCGCCGAACCGTGTCCGCAATCGTTGCCAAGTCACGGGTCGTCCGCGCGGCTATTACCGTAAAATGAAAATGTCTCGTATCGCGCTTCGCGAACTTGGCAGCCAAGGCCTTGTCCCTGGCCTCGTGAAATCTAGCTGGTAGGAGCGCGAAATGTCTTTTAGTGATCCTCTTGGTGATATGCTTACGCGTATCCGTAATGCAACAATGCGGAACCGCTCTCAGGTCGCGACGCCTGCCTCTAATCTTCGCGGACGCGTTCTCGACGTCCTTGCTGAAGAAGGCTATATTCGCGGTTATTCCGAAACAACTCTGGACGGCTTTCGTGCTTTCCAAATTGATCTAAAGTATTTTGATGGGCAAACGGTTATTCGCGAAATTAAGCGCGTGTCAAAGCCTGGTCGTCGTGTTTATTCGTCGGTCAAAAGTCTTCCGCAAGTCCGTAACGGTCTTGGCATTTCAATCCTCTCGACACCGAAAGGCGTGATGTCTGACCATAATGCCCGCGAACAAAATGTTGGCGGCGAAATTCTCTGTCAGGTGCTGTAGCCATGTCACGTATTGGAAAACAACCGATTACTGTTCCGGCTGGCGTTACGCTGTCGCAAAGTGGTCAAGAGATCAAAGTCAAAGGCCCAAAAGGCGAATTGTCTTTCACATTACCTGACAATGTTTCGGGTAAGTTGGACGGCACTGAATTTACAGTCACGCCAACGGTTATTGATAATAAAAGCAAAGCCATGTGGGGCATGTCCCGCACAATGGTTCAAAACCTGATCACGGGTGTCACTGAGGGTTACAAGAAAGATCTTGAACTTCGCGGTGTTGGTTACAGAGCTCAGATGAAAGGCCAAATGCTCGTCATGCAACTTGGTTTTTCGCATGACGTAGAATTTACCCCGCCTGAAGGTATTACCATTACAGCGGCGAAGCCGACTGAATTGAGTGTTTCAGGCATTGATAAGCAGAAGGTTGGTCAAGTTGCCGCGATTATCCGTTCATACCGTAAGCCAGAGCCTTATAAGGGCAAGGGTGTTCGTTATGTTGGTGAATATGTACGCAGCAAAGAAGGTAAGAAGAAGTAATCATGAAAACGGCTCGTCAAAATATGCTACGTCGCGCGCAACGCGTCCGTCGTCGCCTCAAAAAACACGCCAATGGTCGCCCGCGCTTGTCTGTCTTTCGCAGTGATAAGAATATTTCAGTTCAGATCATTGACGATGCAACAGGTGTAACGATTACATCGGCTTCAACACTTGAAGATAAAAAAACTAAAGGCTCCGATGTGGCTGCAGCTCAGCGGATTGGAAAACTGATAGCAGAGCGCGCTAAAAAAGCGAAAGTCGGAGACGTTGTCTTTGATCGCGGCGCCTATCTTTATCACGGTCGGGTTAAGGCCCTCGCAGAATCGGCTCGTGAAGCCGGTCTGAAATTTTAGGAGCGCTAGATGGCACGCCAAGATAATAATAACCGCCGTGACCGCGACGAAGATAATGAATTTATCGATCGTCTGGTTCACATCAACCGCGTTGCGAAAACTGTAAAAGGTGGCCGTAATATGAGTTTCGCGGCCCTCGTTATTGTGGGCGACGAAAAAGGTCGTGTCGGCTTTGGTAAGGGTAAAGCCCGTGAGGTTCCTGAAGCTATTCGTAAGGCAACTGAAGAAGCTAAACGCACAATGATTCGCGTGCCACTTCGTGAAGGCCGCACGCTCCATCACGATCTTCGCGGTCGTCACGGTGCAGGTAAAGTTGTCCTTCGCGCTGCCCCTCCGGGGACAGGCGTGATCGCGGGTGGTCCAATGCGGGCAGTTTTGGAATGCCTTGGTGTTCAAGACGTTGTTGGTAAATCTATAGGTACATCGAATCCTTATAACATGGTTCGCGCCACATTTGACGGTTTGAAGCGTATGGAAAGCCCTCGTACGATTGCAGCGAAACGCGGGAAAAAAGTCGGAGACCTTGTCGGTCGTCGTAATGACGGCGTTTCAGCGCCAGACGCGATTGAGGCCTAGAGAGATATATCATGGCAAAAAAAGCAACATTGACAGTGCGTCAAACTGGGAGCGCGACACGTCGCCCCCCAACACAGCGCGCCACATTGGTAGGTCTCGGCCTCGGTCGTATCGGTAAGCAAAAAGTGCTAGAAGATACGCCGTCTATACGCGGCATGATTAAAAAAGTTAGCCATATGGTTGAGATAGTCGAAGAGTAGAGCGGTTTTCTTTAGAAAACACGCGCCCCTCTTACGGAGTAAATAAAATGCGTTTGAACGAATTAAGTGATAATCCTGGCGCGACCAAGAACCGCCTTCGTGTGGGTCGTGGTATCGGTTCAGGTAAAGGCAAAACGGGCGGCCGTGGTGTCAAAGGTCAGAAGTCTCGATCTGGTGTCGCCATTAAGGGTTTTGAAGGCGGTCAAATGCCTATCCATATGCGTTTGCCAAAGCGCGGCTTTAACAGCCGTAATAGAAAGAATTTCACAGAGCTGTCGATTGCGACTCTTGAACGCGCGATTGCTGCGGGCAAAATTGACGCAAAAACGGATTATGATGCAAGCGCCCTTGTGGCTGCGGGTGTTATCCGTCGCGAACGTGACGGTGTCCGTTTGATCGGAGATGGTAAAGTTTCAAAAGCGGTTAAGCTTCATGTTGTGGGGACTACCCCTGGAGCGCTTAAGGCTGTTGAAGATGCTAAGGGGTCTGTGACTGTGATCGACACAGCGATGACCCGTCGTCCAAAAGGCGAAAAATCAGATAAGTCTGGTAAAGTGTCTAAAGCTGACAAAAAGACGGCGGTAGCAAGCCTTGCACCTGCAGAAAAAGTAGCGGCAAAGCCGGCGAAAGCTAAACCTGCTAAAGCCGAAAAAGCACCAGCTGAGAAAAAGGCACCTGCGGCTAAGAAATCTAAGAAGGCTGACGGCGAAGCGCGTCACACGCCTTACTTCAAAAATATTACTGAGAAGTATGATGCTAAGGCTGACGAATCCGTTGTTAAGGCGATCACAAGCTATCTTGGTGCGTCTCTAAGCAATCGCGATGCAAAATACGTATCATGTACGGACGAAACAGAACGTCATACAGTACGCGACGCCTTCTTGAAAAAGAAGCTTGGTTTGAAAGATGAGAACGACGTTCTTGACGAAAAAGTTAATGCTGTGTGTGCTGAAATGAAGCCGCAACGCATGAAAGACCGCGTTACTTTCTATTACCTTCTGGCTAAAAATGAAGGCAGACTCTCTGATTTTTAGGGAATAGGCTTTTCGGAGCCAAACTTTTAGAGGGTAGACTTTTAAAAGCGACCTTTAAAATATAAGGATTAGCCCCCATATGGGGCTAATCTACTTTTAAGGAAACGGAACCGATCATGGCTTCAGCGTCTGAACAACTTGCTTCAAATATGAGCCTCGGTGCCTTTTCTAAGGCAAAAGACTTACAACAACGCCTCCTCTTTACATTGATGGTTCTCGTCGTTTACCGGATCGGAACATTCGTTCCTGTCCCCGGTATGGACATGGCGGCCTTTCAAACAGCTTTTGAATCAGGTGGCGGCGGTCTTCTGACGCGCCTGAACATGTTTGCCGGCGGCGCTGTTGAGCGTATGGCGATTTTTGCCCTTAACGTTATGCCGTATATCTCGGCCTCTATTATTATGACCTTGATGAAAGGGTCTATTCCAAGCTTGATCCAGCTCGACAAAGAGGGTGAGCAAGGTCGAAAGCAAATAAACCAATATACGCGTTATTTAACGGTCTTTCTGGCGGCGTTCCAAGCCTATGGTATCGCACGTGCGCTGCAAGCCACACCTGGCGCGGTGATTAACCCAGGGCTCTTCTTTGAAGCCAGCACAGTGATAACGCTTGTTGGCGGCACTATGTTCCTTATGTGGATTGGTGAGCAAGTGACAGCGCGCGGCGTCGGTAACGGTGTCTCTCTAATCATCTTTGCGGGTATTGTGGCCGAACTCCCGAAAGCGATTTTCCAAGCCTTTAACTTGAACCGTACAGGATCCGTAGGCGGGCTATTGCTTGTGGGTTTGATCGTTCTCTTTATTGCTTTGTCTGTCCTGATTGTCTTTATCGAACGCGCGCAGCGTCGATTACTGGTTCAATATCCAAAACGCCAAATGGCGGGTGGCAAGACATTTGGCGGCGAAAGCTCATTCATGCCGCTTAAACTCAACACTGCAGGTGTTATTCCGCCAATCTTTGCCAGCTCGCTTCTTTTACTTCCTGCGACTGCGGGGCAATTAATGGCGACAGGTGAGGGCGCAGGGGCCGAAGTGACGCGGAGTATGCTGGCCTATATTGGCTATGGCTCGCCGCTATACTTGACGCTCTATGGTGTTTTGATTGTTTTCTTCTGCTACTTCTATGTCCCTTATGTCTTCAAGCCTGACGACGTCGCCGATAACCTCCGTAAAAATGGCGGGTTCCTGCCGGGTATTCGTCCAGGTGAGCGCACAGCGCAATATCTCTCATACGTGTTATCGCGCCTGACATTTATTGGAGCGCTTTACGTGGGATTTGTTTGTGTCTTGCCAGAATATATTATCTCGCAAAACAAAGAAATTCCGCCATCTGTTGCCATGTTAATTGGCGGGATGAGCCTTTTGATTATCGTTTCTGTGACCCTTGATACGGTTGCGCAAATTCAATCCCATTTGATTGCGCATCAATATGAAGGCCTTATCAAGAAGTCGCGTATGCGGCGTCGTAAGAAATAAGTAGGAAGGCACGTTTTATGAACATCGTTCTATTTGGCCCTCCGGCCGCAGGCAAAGGCACACAGGCAAAACGCCTTGTGTCAGAGCGCGGTCTTATACAGCTCTCAACAGGTGATATGTTACGTGCCGCGAGAGCGTCTGGGACTGAGCTGGGTACTAAAGTTGCGGGCATTATGGACCGCGGTGATCTTGTGTCTGACGAAATTGTTATTGCTTTGATCGAAGAGCAATTGGATGCAAACAAAACGGCGGCGGGTTTTATCTTTGACGGATTTCCGCGCACTGTGGCGCAAGCCGAAGCCCTTGATACTGCACTCACGCAACGCGGTATGGGTGTGAATAATGTAATCCGCCTCTGTGTGGATGATAGCGCGCTCGTGAACCGTATCACAAAACGTTTTGCGGAAGAGGGTCGTAAGGATGATAATCCTGAGAGCTTTAAAACGCGTCTAGCAAATTATAATAAGCAAACCGCGCCTCTTTTGCCGTATTACTCGGCGCAAGGAAAATTAACAGAAATTGACGGTATGGCCGATATGGACACCGTCTCTAAATCAGTTGCGGATGTTTTGAATGCGAATGGTCACGGCCAAGCGCCTAAAAAGGCCTCTTTCTGGTCTCGACTGTTTGGTCGGGCTTAGTTCTGGGTATAAAGTTAAGAGATTTATAAACTGCGCTTGACGCAAAAGATAACAAGGTTATAAGACCCGCTCTCGCGGATGTTGCAAAGCTATCCGCCCTTTTGTTATGGGGCGGCGCTAAGTTTCACTAAAAGGCGGCGAAATAGTATTTAAGGAGGCCAAAAGTGGCACGTATTGCGGGTGTAAACATACCGACAAATAAGCGCGTAGTTATCGCGTTGACATATATCCACGGCATTGGTCCGGCTAAATCGCAGAGCATTTGCGAAACTGTTGGCATTGCATCTGAGCGTCGCGTTCAAGATCTAACAGATTCTGAAATCTTAAAGGTCCGCGAAACAATCGACGCCAACATGCTTGTTGAAGGTGATCTTCGTCGTGAAGTTTCTCAAAACATCAAGCGTCTTATGGACATGGGTAATTACCGTGGCCTGCGTCATCGTCGAGGTCTGCCAGTACGCGGACAACGTACACATACAAATGCGCGCACGCGCAAAGGTCCAGCGAAAGCAATCGCTGGTAAGAAAAAGTAGGGCTGAGAAATGGCTAAAGAACCAGGTCGCGTTCGCCGCGCCGACCGGAAGAATATCACTTCCGGCGTCGCACATGTGAACTCCACATTTAACAATACACTCATCACAATCGCAGACGCGCAAGGCAATACTATTGCGTGGTGTTCAGCGGGTGCCATGGGTTTCAAAGGCTCTCGTAAATCGACGCCATATGCGGCCCAAGTTGCGGCTGAAGAAGTTGCGCGTAAGGCACAAGAGCATGGCATGACAACATTGGAAGTCAATGTAAACGGTCCAGGTTCCGGTCGCGAAAGCGCTGTTCGTGCTTTGCAGGCTTCAGGATTTACGATCACGACAATCCGTGACGTGACGCCGATTCCACATAATGGATGTCGTCCGCCAAAACGCCGCCGCGTTTAAAACGCGTCGCGTGACTGTTTCGGAAATTTTCTGAAACTAAAATTTACTGCACATGTCAGACATGTGCTCTTTGACGTTAAGAGGCAATATTGTGATTGAGAAAAACTGGCAAGAACTCATCCGTCCAATCAATCCGGAAATCGAACCGGGTCGTGATCCCGTACGGAACGCTGTTGTAACAGCCGAGCCGCTCGAGCGTGGCTTTGGTATGACGCTCGGTAACGCACTTCGTCGCGTAATGCTTTCATCCCTGCAAGGCGCAGCTGTGACAGCCATTCAAATTGACGGGGTTGTTCACGAATTTACATCTATTCCTGGCGTCCTTGAAGACGTTACGAATATTGTTCTAAATATTAAAGGTCTTGCTGTGCGTATGCACGCCGAAGGCCCAAAACGTCTTTTGCTGAAAAAGACGGGTGCTGGCCCTGTCACGGGTGCTGATATCGAAGAAACGGCTGACGTTGAGATCCTCAACCCAGAGCACGTTATTTGTACAGCGGACGAAGGCGCCGACATTCGTATGGAACTCACGGTTTCAACAGGTAAAGGCTATGTGCCTGCGGCTGAAAGCCGTCCCGAAGATGCACCGATTGGTCTGATTTCAATTGACGCGCTTTACTCGCCTGTAAAACGTGTGGCTTACCGCGTTGAAGATACGCGCGAAGGCCAAGTTTTGGATTACGATAAGCTGATCATCGACATTGAAACAAATGGCGCGGTGACTCCTGAAGACGCGATTGCCGTTGCGGCCCGTATTCTTCAAGATCAGTTCCAAGTGTTCGTGAACTTTGACGATCCAGAAGACAGTGTCCGTCAAGACGATAAGCCAGAGCTTGATTTCAACCCTGCGCTCCTGCGTAAAGTTGACGAGTTGGAATTGTCTGTCCGTTCAGCAAACTGCCTGAAAAATGACAATATCGTTTACATTGGTGATCTTATCCAAAAGTCAGAAGCTGAAATGCTCCGGACGCCTAATTTTGGTCGTAAGTCATTGAACGAGATTAAAGAAGTGCTCGCTGCTATGGGCTTGCACCTCGGCATGGATGCGCCAAACTGGCCGCCAGAAAATATCGAAGAGCTCGCAAAGAAATATGACGACCACATTTAGTCGTCTTTAAGAAAAATAAGAGGAAATTGCCATGCGCCATCGCATTGCCCATCGTAAACTGAACCGTACAGCAAGCCACCGTAAAGCGATGTTTGCAAATATGTCTTCAAGCTTGATCGAGCACGAACAAATCGTCACAACTTTGCCTAAGGCGAAGGAATTACGCCCATTTGTTGAAAAGCTCGTAACGCTTGCTAAAAAGGGTGACTTGAACTCTCGCCGTATCGCAATTGCGCGGACGCGGAACAAAGAGATGTCAAAGAAGCTTTTTGAAATCCTGGGCCCCCGTTACGCGGACCGGCCAGGTGGATATATCCGTATTATGAAAGCGGGCTACCGCTACGGCGATAACGCGCCTATGGCTGTTATCGAATTCGTCGACCGCGACGAAAGTGCTAAAGGCGCTGTTGACCGTGCACGTATGGAAGCGGAAGTTTCTGAAGACGCATAGTCTTTGATATAATTTTAGAATTTAACCCGCCCTCATTTGAGCGCGGGTTTTTTCTTGCCTGTGATTTAACCGATTAGGCTAGGCGGAGCCCTATAGTTCGCGCTATAGGGGAGGCGTGAAGAACAAGACTTTAAATACCACGCCGCGCAATGCGAAAAAACCGCCAAAGCTGATGCGTGCCATCCGACAAGCTATGGAGGGCACAGAGTCCGTCCAAGAACGCTTGGACGATTTTGTTATGGCGATTAGCAAGACCATGAAGGTCAATGTCGCCTCAATCTATCTTTTGCGACCCGGTTCAGATTTAGAACTCTCTGCGACGAAGGGTTTGAAAAAATCAGCCGTGCATAAGACGCGAATGAAACCTGGGGAAGGCCTTGTCGGGCACGTATCGTTAACGGCGCGCCCCTTAAATTTGGCCGATGCACCGTCGCACCCGTTGTTCTCTTATCGTCCCGAAACGGGCGAGGATGCCTATAGTTCTTTCCTTGGCGTCCCCATTCTGCGCGGCGGTCGAACTTTGGGTGTTTTGGTGGTCCAGAGCGAAAAAGCCCGCGAGTTCAACGAGGAAGAAGTTGAAGACCTCTTGACCGTGGCCATGGTGTTGGCTGAGATCATTGTAGGTGATGAACGTATGGGCGGTTCAAAGGCGGCCCTAAAAGGAATATCACTTAACCCGACGCGACCAGAAACATTTCGCGGAAAATCCTTTTCAAAGGGCTTAACCCAAGGCCACGCCTATTTACATGTGCCGCCTGTCGCCCCGTCAAATCTATTGGCGGATAATATTGGTGTTGAAATCACGCGATTAGAAGAGGGCGTCGCCGTATTACGTGCCTCTGTTGATTCTATGGTCAGCGGCGAAGCGGCAAGCCTGTCGCGCGCATCCAAAGAAATTTACGAGACTTATCGTATGTTTGCCTATGACCGTAAATGGGTCGGGCGACTTCGGGAAGCGGTCTATTCAGGCCTGACGTCAGAGGCCGCAGTCGAGCGTGTCCGCAATGAACATCGCGCGCGATTGATGAAATCCCAAGACCCCTATTTACGGGCGCGTTTGCATGATCTTGAAGACTTGGCCAATCGCTTAATACGGGCTTTGTCAGGCGAATCTCTTGGACCAGGCAATAAGAATATTTCAAATGATGCCGTGATTTTTGCCCGCGATCTTGGCCCTGCGGAACTGCTAGATTATGACCAGAAAAAACTACGCGGTATCGTCCTCGAAGAAGGCTCGGCCTCAAGCCATACGGCGATAATTTGCCGCGCGATTGGTATTCCGTTGATTGGTCGCGCCGAAGGCGTCCTAGACCTGATTGAAACGGGCGACCCTGTTTTGCTCGACGGGGAAGAGGGTACTGTGTTTATCCGTCCAATCGAGACGCAAATTGAGGGCTTTCGCATGCGCATGGATGTTCAGGGCGAACTGGCTAAAGCCTTTGCCGAAGTTAAAGATAAACCTGCCATTACACTCGACGGTACGCGTGTTTTGTTGCAACTCAATGCTGGCTTGCTCGTAGATTTGCCGCATATGGACACGGCTGGCGCCGACGGCATTGGACTGTTTCGAACGGAGTTCCAGTTCATGGTGTCAGAATTTATGCCCAAGCTAAAGGAGCAAACGGAGCTCTACCGCAAAGCGATTGACGCGGCCGGAGAGCGCCCTGTGACGTTCCGAACACTTGATTTAGGCGGCGATAAAATCTTGCCATATATTGATGTGGTGCCCGAAGAAAATCCAGCCATTGGGTGGCGGGCCATACGCATTGCGCTCGATCGGCCGGGTCTTATGCGCTATCAATTGCGGGCGCTTATTGCCGCGGGGGCAGGTCGCCATTTACGGGTCATGTTCCCAATGGTCACGACCGTGGATGAGTTTGTCGAAGCACGGTCACTCTTTGACCGAGAGATTGCACGGGCCTCGCGTATGGGCGCAGAAATGCCGCGCAAAGTCGAAGTGGGTGTCATGTTGGAAACCCCGTCACTCGCATGGCAAATTAATGCCGTCTGTGATCATGTGGATTTTGTCTCTGTTGGGGCTAATGATCTGATGCAGTTCTTCTTTGCCGCTGACCGAGATAATGCCCGCGTGTCAGACCGTTATGATCCGCTGCATCCTGCCGCTGTATCAATCATGAAGTTTATCGTCGATGGCTGTCAGCGTAACAATATACCAGTGTCCATCTGCGGAGAGCTCGCGGGACGACCCCTCGAGGCCGTCTGCATGGTGGCATTAGGGTTCACGAGCCTGTCCATGACGGTCACGAGTATTGGACCTGTAAAGGCAGCTATCCTTGCGCTAAATGCCGAGAAACTCAAGGCAGAGCTACAACCTCACATTACGATCGATACACGTATGTCGACCTTGCGTCCGATTATAAAAGCCTTTTGCGACCGCGAAGGTGTGCCCGTTTAAAGTCTTTTCAAGGCAAATAAAAACCCGCGCTTTTTTAAAAGGCGGGTTCTTAAACTCAGTGTTTAGGACAACCCAAAGCGGGGCGCCGTAAATTCAGATTACTGCGTGAAGTCCGCAGAGAAGTCCTCTTGCTCTAGGAACATACATGTTTCCTCAGCCGTCATATATGTGCCTTCTGGACATGGGATAGGTGACGTATCTACATAATTGCCGTCGGCATCAAAGATAGCTTCTGATCCTGTTGTAGACGACATTGTATCATAAGACGTGTCAGACATGTCCGAATTGTAGATTTCAACGTCATAGTCGCTCATCGCATCGTCGCGCGAAATTGGCGTGTAGGCTTCATATGTCGCCACATCCGCCGAAAGCGTTTCGACGTTTTTCGCGCCGCGAAGACCCGGTGCTGATGACCAACTTGTCTTTTCTGCCATATAATTAGAAAAGGATCCGATACCAGACCACATGCTAGAACAACCCGACAACGTGACCGTCGAAGCCGTTAAAAGTGTAATAAGTGCAATTTTGCGTAACATAGAAATATCCCCACTAGAGTGTGTGTTAGTTAGAGACTGATAGACTGACTATATTTACAATTGCGTTAAATATCAGCGTTAAATATTCTCTAATTCAGGGCGTGGCTGCACTTTTTTAGAAAAAACACAGAAATTTTATGCACGTTCAGGTTTTATTGCACTTAAAGCATTTTCTAAATCTTCTCAGGATAAACGGGGCGAATATCGTAAGGAATATCGCTAAGTTTTCCGAGTACGGTCTGGGCCTCTGCGTCTAAACGGGCATAATTATCTAGGAAATTTTTCGCCGCAGCATAATTTCCGTCTCCTTGAAGGCGGACAACTTTCCCTGTGAGGTCAGAAATGGCTTGCTCAAGTTTCGCAAAGTTCACTTGGTATCGTGCTTGATCCGCGAGCCAATCAACGGCGCCCACTTCGCGGTAATATGAATATTGGAACGCTGCGCCTTTGGCATGGGCAGCCCCGAGTCCAAACCGCATAGAGCGGAAGAGGCCTGTAAAATATGTTGCGAGGAAGGCCTCTTTGTCAGATTTGGGCAGTTCGCCGCGCTCCATCATATAAAGGATATTATAAGCGCCCATAACATCGGCTTTGCCTTCTTCTATTCCAGAAGCGAGTTCTTTGAATTGTGCATTCACAGTCGTCTCTAGGCCGTCGACCATAATCGTGCCGGGCCCAAGGCTGTGGGATAATTCGTGAAAGAGTGTATTATAAGACATATATTTTTTGACGGTCAGGCTGGCTTGGCGATCGACTAAAACCCGCTCGCCAATAGGGGACAGGATTCGGTCATATTTTGCGCCCAATACATTATTCAAAATAACCTTTTTGGCGCCCTTGGCTTCGCGGACTCGCTCATCATTGGGCAGGTTAAAGGCAATTGTTTGTACACCCGGGACATTGTCGCCGCCGCCTTTGACTTGGTATGTCACGGCAATTGGACTCTCAAACCCACGTTTGAAATTTTTATAACGCTCTTCAACGGGCAAGTTCTTTTCCATATCCCGCAGATAGTCTTTATACTTTGCAAGGGCTGCGGATTCTTCGGGGTTTTTGACCGTGAGAAACATTTCATACGCCGTCTTATAGCCAAATAATTTGTCGTCATAGACTTCGTAAGGCCCAACGGCTATTTCAATATTCCCTTCCAAATCCATCCACGCCATTTCCGATTGGAAATAATCATCTTTCAAGAAAGCGTCTGCCCGCAAGTTTAAAAACCGCTTCAGCGTCGGCTCTTGCGACATAGCAGCGGCTTCGCGCATAATCGCTGCGGCAGGCTCTACCCATTCCGCGTAGGCTTTGTGATAGGGAATGGCGACCAAATTATCGCCCTGACGTTCTATGACTGTGTAGCCAGAGCGAAAGGCCTCTGCCTGATCTGGGTTGGCTGCAATCCACATATCAAATTCGGCTTTGCTCATATCTGCGGGGTAGAAACCGCCGCCCTTTGGGCAGGGCGTGGTACCGTAAAAGACATAACCTTCTTCCAAACCGTCGCAAACGCCGTAATGCTGATCGAACATTTTCAGAGTCATTGCATCATTCGTCGCCAAAATTTCTTGACGTAAAGCAGGGTTTTGAGTCGAGAGTTGGCGCAAATAAATTGCATTCATCAAAGGCTCTAATTCCATAAGCTTGTTGACGACGGCTTTTTCCGAGGCGGATAAAAAGCTGACATCGGGCGACATTTTGACTTCGGCAAATTTGTTGTATTGCGCGCTTAAGTCATAGCTCGCTATGGCCGCTATTTTTTCCACATTCTGCGAAGAGGGAACGTTCAGTGTAGAACATCCCGCTATTAGAGCTGTTGTTGCGAGTGTCGTTAAAAGAAAGCGCATAGATCACCTGTGTCAAAATGAGTTTAAGTAAGTATACTTAAAACACATGACGGGAACAGAGAAAACTTAGCGTCGGGCTCCCACAGAACTATCAATCAGCTCTCATAGTGTGAGCGCAACCTCTAAGCTCTCGCGACATCTTTGATTGAGAAGGTGTTAGAAACAGATTGCACAATTTCAAAAAGTTTAGAGAAATCATCTAATGTGGTTTGGATGCTGGTTTGACTCCATTCACCCGTTAAAACATTCACGATATCAAATCGATTATCGCCGACAATATCTATGACCAGGTGGTTGTCAAAGGCTACGCCGCTCAGGGATGTTCCGAATGCGGTGAGCTTCTCAATTACATTAGGGTCAAATATAAGGCGGGCTTCCATTTGGTCCGTCGCACGTACTTCGTATTTTTTTGAAAAGGCTTTGGAGATCAATTCAACTTTTTCGGGCGCTCTATTTGGTACGCGGGCGGGCCAATTCGCATCCTTGCTTTTGAACTCAACTCTGCCTGTCAACCTGTGCGGCAGTTCAAGATTAATGATTAAATGGTGTGTGGTCGTCTCGTCACGTGTTTCGGCCCACTCGACCGCGGCAAAGGAAATATTGCCATATATGCCGCGAAAGCCGTCTTCAAATTGTTGGGCCTTGACTTGGTGTTGATAATATTTTTCACGGGTCGCGTCCGACCCTAAAACGATTTCACGAGGCATGGCTAAACCTGACGCGCGCACAATTTCTGTGACATCGTCAAATTTTTCATACTTATTGAGATGATGGAAAAAATCCTTGATGGATTGTGGGCATACCCGCCAAGACGCAATGGATTTAAGCGCAGGGGATATACCACTTGGCGTAGGCGTATAGTGAAGACCTAAATATTTTGAAAGTTTTGAGAGAACCTCTGTCCGAATAAGAAACCTGTCTTTACTGCGCAGAAAAAGGTCTGCGAGCAAATTTCTAAAACACAGGGCCGTAATGGCGAGCGAAAGCAAAAATAAAAGAGGGAAGGCGACGAATGTGAGGACTTCGCCAATCCCGTTATTGGGCAGCAGCCATTGCACAGTTAGAAACAAACCGATGAAAAGAACAAAATCGATAAAAACCGGAAGTTTTAGGTTCGAGATAGACCCTTGCTTGGACGTCTTTTCTGTTTCGACCTGAGACAGGATTGGAAGTATTTCCTGTCTTACAAAACTGTCCAGCGTGTTTTCAGTAGGGGCGTGTGGCCCTGAGCGATTTGAAATATGTGGGAGCGCAGTCATGTTCCACAAATATATCAAGGCCATTAAAAAAATATGAGGTTATATTTAGGATGTGTGTTGAGGCAGCTTTTGTGTGACGTCGTCATTGCTACGGCACAGATGTTCAATCAAATTCACGGTCCACGTTTCAAGCCCCTCGCGCGGCACAGGCACGTCAAATATTCGAGGTGTTTGAAGCGTTCCAACTTCGAGCCATGAGCTTGTGTCATACACAACACGCCAGTCGCCTTTTTCAAAGCTCCATGCCTGTGTTTTCGTCTCAGTCCAGCCAGCCTTTAATAAAGCCTGTGTCAGGGCCACCTCGTCGGGCTTCATTTATATCGCCGCTTTTATCTTATCCGCCAATAGGTTCAATTTACCCATATCGGCCATTTGCCCTTTGGCGTGGTCGCCCATTGTTTTGTCGTCATAACGCGGGATAATATGAAAATGCAGATGGAATACGGTTTGTCCCGCAGGCGCGCCATTAAATTGTGTGATGATAATCCCGTCAGGCGAGAGGGCTTTTTCAACCGCTTTAGCGAGTGTTTGCGTCTTAGATATGACATCCACAAGGACGTCTGGCGCGGTGTCGAGTATATTCCGCGACCGGGCCTTGGGGATAACTAAAACATGGCCGTCTGATTGCGGAAACACATCCATAAAGGCGAGCGTTTCGTCGTCTTCAAAAACTTTCACCGCAGGGAGTTCCCCACGCAGGATTTTGGCAAATATATTATCCGTGTCGTATTCTCCGTGCAGGCTCATGGGGCTGTGTCCTTCTTAAACGGTGTGTGTTGGGCCAGTATTTTAATCTCATGTTCCACTGCCATACGTTCACGTGTCAAGTAATCGTCAATGGCGTCGCGCAGGCCGGGATGGGCGAGGTAGTGGGCTGAAAATGTTGCGACGGGTTCATAGCCGCGCGCGAGTTTATGCTCCCCTTGTGCGCCCGCTTCGACGCGGGGGAGGCCGAGTTCTATGCCGGCTTCAATCGCTTGGTAATAACACAGCTCGAAATGTAAGAACGGCTTGTGTACAAGCGCGCCCCAATTGCGGCCATAGAGCGCCTCGCGCCCGATAAAATTGAGCGCCGCCGCTATGGGCATCTCGCCGTCAAACGCCATAACAAGCAAAATGTCATCGCGCATTGTTTCGTGAATGCGGGCAAAAAACTCGCGGTTTAAATAGGGGCGTCCCCATTTGCGTTGGCTGGTATCAAGGTAGCAGTGATAAAATGTGTCCCAGTGTTCAGGCTTAAGGTCATCGCCCGTCAGACGTTTAATCGTGATACCGTCTTGGGCTTGGGCGCGTTCTTTACGGATGTTTTTACGTTTGCGAGAGGTGAGGCTTTGTAGGAAGTCATCAAAGTTTCCGTAGCCGCGATTAATGAAATGAAATTGCCGATCTTCGCGAATGGATAGTCCTGCGGTTTCCAGTGTCTCTCGGTCATCTGGGTTTAGGAATGTCAGATGCGCGCCAGAATAACTCCATTCATGGCAGGCTTGAACCATGGCTTGTACGAGGCCGTTTCGCGCGTCATTTGTGTTGGCGAGTAAGCGCGGTCCTGTGGCAGGGGTAAAGGGGATAGAGCTTTGTAGTTTGGGGTAATAATCGCCGCCCGCGCGGTGCAAGGCATCCGCCCAGGCATGGTCAAAAACATATTCGCCTTGGCTGTGGGTTTTAGCATAAAGCGGCGTCCCGCCGACGGGGTGTTCATTCGCGTCGAGTAACCAGATATGACGCGGGGCCCAGCCTGTTTCCGCGCTTGCGCATCCGCTTTGCTCAAGCGCATTGAGGAACCGCCACGTTAGGAATGGGTGACCCTCTACATTTGGCAGGCCGTCCCACTCCGCTTCCGTGACTTCGGAAACAGCGTTTAATATACGAGCAGAAAAAGTGGGCGCAGTGTCCATACGCCCTTGTGCCATGCGCCGCGAAAGAGTGCTAGGAAATCTCTATGATTGCGTCAATTTCGACCGCCACGTCCAGAGGCAGGCTCGGGGCGCTCACGGCAAAACGCGCATGTTTTCCGGCATCGCCAAAAACAGCGACCATAATATCAGAACAGCCATTTATGACTTTGGGAATATCGGCTAGTGTTGCGTCTGCGGTTGATTGTACGAATCCGCCCAATTTTACAATGCGTTTCACACGTGTCAGGTCGCCGTCGCAGGCAGCTTTCATTTGTGCGAGTAAGTTTAAAGCCGAGAGCTTGGCGGCCAATTGACCTTCTTCGACGCTGAGGTCTTCGCCGAGGCGTCCTCCAACTGTCATTTCGTCAATTTTTGATATTTGACCTGAGATAAAGACCAGATTACCAGATTTTACATAAGGCACGTAATTAGCAACAGGCGCAGAGGCCACGGGTAAATCAATGCCAAGTTCTTTTAATCTAATTTCTATACTGTTCATTTCGCCCCCAAGATATTATTTACACTATCGCTAACCTATATCTTATATTGGGTAAAGCAAAACGAGGCTCCTCAATGACCCCTAATATTTCTCTTCCTAAACCCAAATATTCGAAAGCGTTTTTGGAACGGCTCCGCCTGCGACGCTCAAACCTTGTTAAACATATGGATGTGAATGGTATTGGGCCTGATGCAGATACGCTGCAAGATATTCTAAACATTGCCGCGCGTGTGCCCGATCATAGGAAGTTAACGCCGTGGCGGTTTGTAAAGTTTGAAGGGTCCGCGCGCGCAGACTTTGGCCAATATATCGGAACCGCGTTCAAGGCCGAAACGCCAGACGCGCCAATTGACCGCATCATGTTTGAGTCGTCGCGTTTATTGCGGGCCCCGCTTGTCATCGCGGTGATCTCCTCGCCCAAAACATGTCCGCGCGGAACACCTGAATGGGAACAGATTTTATCCAGTGGCGTCGTGTGTTATAATCTTGTCTTAGCAGCTCAAGGATACGGCTTTGCGGCGCAATGGCTGACGGAATGGTATGCGTATAATACGGACGTAAATAAGGCCTTAGGGCTTCAGGCGACAGAACGTGTTGCGGGCTATATATATATTGGACAGGCGGAAGAGGCCCCAATGGCCCGCGCGCGCCCTGATGTGAGTGATTTGATTCAAAATTGGAAAGGGCCGTAATATATAAAATTAGCTTAACTAATATTTTAGTATTACGTTATTCGCTATACTGCAACTCTGGCGTTTAGCTTAGGTTCATACTGGCACTGATACCAGTCCAAATGTCGAAACGTAAGTTGAGGCGCGGATCCTGCCGCTGACAAGCGCCCCGTTTAGCGCAGGATCCAATTTCCCCTAAATTAATATTATCACAAAAACGGTCACAGCATCGGGCAGTTTTACTTAATTATTCTATAATTTATCTTTATTTGCAAAGCTGTCGGAAAATGGACATAAGTCCGTTGAAATTTTAAATGTGATCCACGACACCCATGACTGATACTTCTACGAATGTCCCGTCTGCTCCGCGCGCTGCGCCAGACGAAAGCCTGATAAGCGGCGGGGACAGTTCATCTCGATTACTGGAATTTATAACAGACGTGACGCCTGAAGCGGGCTCTGTGACCGAAATTGCGGACGGTGTTTTCTGGCTCCGCTTTTCGCTGCCGATGACGGGATTAAACCATATCAATCTGTGGGTAATAAAAGACGGCGATGGATGGGTGATCGTTGATACGGGTATTGCCAATCGCGAAAGCAAAGAAATTTGGACCCGCCATTTTGCTGATTTACTTGGCGGGCGTCCCGTGAACCGCATAATCTGTACCCATTTACATCCTGACCATACGGGCCTTGCAGGATGGCTGTGCCGTAAATTTGGAGCGCCGCTGTTAATGACTCGCGGGGAGTATTTCCTGTGTCGTTTGATGGCCGCTGATACGGGTAAGGTCGCCCCGCGCGAAGGCATTAATTTTTACCGCAAAGCTGGATTTACCCCCAGCCAAATTGAACTCTACAAGCTTCGCTTTGGCGGGTTTGGCAAAGCGATTAGCGAATTACCGCACAGTTATGACCGCCTCGTTGACGGCGAATTAGGTATGATTGGTGGCCGTGAATGGCGCGTTATTATCGGCAATGGTCATTCCCCAGAACATGCGTGTTTATGGTGTCCTGAACTTAACCTCTGTCTGACTGGGGATCAGCTTCTACCAAATATTAGTTCGAACGTGTCGGTCTGGCCAACAGAGCCTGAGGGTAACCCGCTGGAAGACTGGATTTCGTCGTGTCATAAATTAAAGGCAAACCTACCCGCAGACACGTTGATCGCACCCGCGCATGGTATTCCGTTCCGCGGCGCACATCGTCGATTAGACAAGTTGATAGAGCATCACGAAAAGGCGCTGGATCGCTTATTAGAACACTGCAAAACGCCGCGACTGGCGACTGAGGTATATTCCGTCTTATTTCGACGGGCAATTAATGACAGCAATCGCATAATGGCGGTCGGCGAGTCTATTGCACATTTGAATTGCCTTAAGGGGCGGGGACTTGTGTCCCGTCGTTTAAACGATGCAGGGCAATTTACCTATAAGGCGCGGCATAGACCTGAGGCCGTTTAAATGACATAAAGGGGCTTATCTTTGTTCTAACGGAGTTTTCAATGTCCGGGCGCCCTCTTCAGACCTCAGCAATTTTAGACACTCGCAGACCCTCTATCAGACCCTCTATGAAATCAGCGATTAAACTGGGGGTAGTCTCAGCCCTCTCGCTGAGTTTTAGCGCATGTCAGGTCGGCGATGACGCGCCGATTACTGAAATCGTGTCTGCGCCCCCAATCCCAATGGCTCCGCCGCCTCTGACATCTATATCTCCGAAATCAGAGCCTTTATCTCTGGGTTTTGCAGGCGAAAGTCCTGCTGATATTGGTCGCTATTTACTAGCGCGCGGCGCGCAAGCGATTGCGCTGTCTCCAGATGGGTCAAGCCTTGCCTTTCGGGGAACTGAGACAGGCACGCCGCAGCTTTGGGTCGTGCCAAGTCTGGGCGGACAAGCGCGGCAATTGACCTTTGGAAACGGCGTAACGTTTTTTGAATGGACACCTGACGGACAGGGCCTTGTTTTCGGGGCCGATAATAATGGAAATGAGCAAGAATCGTATTTTGAAATCTCATTAGACGGACTGGCAGAACGCGAAATCCTCCCAACGAGCGAGGGCGGGTACCGTGTATTTGGCGGGTTCGCGACAGGTTTAACTGAGGACAGTTCAGATACGGAAGGAACGGGCGGCGTAATGTATGCCTTTGCCTCGACAGAACGCAATGGCTTGGATTTTGATATCTATCTGGGGGATAAAAACACAGGTGAGACCAAACGTATTTATGAAGGCAAATACGGATTTTATGTGGCGGCTGTCTCGAACACTGCCGAGCATATTGTCCTCTCGCAAAGTGTCGGTGAAGACGCGGATAATCTTTATCTTCTCAACTCAGAGACGGGCGCGGCCCGAATATTATCACAACCCACGCCGCGCGCCAATCATACCGATGCAGGTGTCGTCTTTAGTGCGGACGAAACCGCGCTTTATTTCGCGACAAACAAAGATACGGAATTTGCCGCGCTTGTAAAATATGATCTTGAAACGAACGAAATGGAGACGCTGTTTTCGAGCGAGGCAGATGTCGATGCTGTGAAACTTTGCGGTGCTGATAAAAACGCTCTGATTTGGTCCACAAATATTGACGGGTTTTCAAAACTTCATGGACGCGATTTGAAGACGGGCGAAGATTTGGCTGTCCCGACATTACCCGAAGGCGTTTACACGCTGAGTTGCGGAAGCGCGACAGAGAGAGTGGCGATAAAAATCGAGAGCTGGAACACGCCAGGGGATATTCTGGTTTGGGACATGTCGAGTTCTGAGCTGCGTAAAGCGTATCGGTCAAGCCTTGCGGGTTTGACGTCGCAAAATTTTGTAAAACCGATCTCGGTTAAGATGCTGGCACGCGACGGGGTTGAATTACAGGGCTTGCTATACTTGCCCAAAGCGTCGGACGGCGATATCGCGCCGCCTGTTGTGTTTTCCGTACATGGCGGGCCGACCGCGCAATCTCGGCCTGATTTTAACGGGCCTATTCAATATTTGGTCAATCGCGGAATCGCTGTCTTTGCCTCTAATGTACGGGGATCAACGGGGTTTGGCCGCACTTATACGACTTTGGATGATAAAGAAAATCGCCTGCATTCCGTGCGTGACCTTGTGGATATGCTTGCACATTTATCGGATGAAGGCCTTGTTGACGGCGACCGCGCGGCAGTGCGCGGCGGCTCATATGGGGGTTACGCGGTTAATGCGGTATTGGCGGCTTATCCTGACACGTTTAAAGCGGGTGTGTCTCTGTTCGGCGTTGCAGATTGGGTGACAGCCTTAGAGATCGCGTCGCCCGCCCTTAAAGCGTCAGACATCATAGAATACGGCGATATCACAGATCCGAAATGGCGCGAATTTTACAAAGAAAATTCTCCGATAAAACAAGCCGACGCGATCAAAGTCCCTGTATTGTTTTCCCACGGCGAGATGGATCCGCGCATTGATATAGCAGAAACAGAAACCATGGTCAGAACTCTACGCGCAAATAATGTCGAGGCCGATTTTATTCGTATCCCAGACGAAGGTCATGGCTGGCGGAAACTCTCAAACCAGCTTTTCTATTATCGGTATGAGGCTAAGTTTTTGGAAGAGAAGCTCAAAGCCGCAAAGGTTGAAACACCGCAAACGACAGAGACTGAGTCCGAGGATGTTAAAACGAAAGTGCCGTCGGAGCCTAAGCCTGAGTAACCTCTGAATGGGATTTTAATACGGCGTCGCCGTCGTCCTGAACAATGTAATAGGCGGGTTCGTCTTCGCTTGCATTTCGAGTGACGTCTGTGCCCTTGATCTTGCGGGTGACGTCTTTTGTGTAGACCGTATCAATCTTACCCGTTCCAGTTCCGTTGCCCCAATTCCATTCGACTTTGGTGCCTTTTGAAAATGCTGTCATCATAATCTCCTTACCCCTACATAACTCTCACTGGCGCGCTCCGTTCCCAAATCAAAAGCTTCGTTTTGAATTGGGCTATTTTGCCTCAGGGTATAGGGTGATTATGAACGCGCACTATATTAGATTTGTTACGATTTACGTGTAATGTCGGCGCAGCTGATTTGAAGAGGCTATTAAAAGGCAAAGCAATATGACCTTAAACACACAAATTCCGCCGCGTACTGTTGACCTAGATCGGCCATTGGAAACGCATATTCCGCCCAAAACAATCAGCGACCGTATTGCATTTTTGTTTGTCAAAATGCTGCGTTTCTTTGCCGATAAGTTCTTCTCACGTCGCTATGGCCATAGGGCTGTTGTCCTAGAAACTGTTGCCGCCGTACCGGGCATGGTCGGTGGATTATGGCAACATTTAACGGCCTTGCGTAAAATGCGCGACGATGAGGGATGGATCAGAACCCTCCTCGACGAGGCCGAAAACGAGCGCATGCATTTGATGACATTTATTGAAATCGCGCAGCCTAATTGGTTTGAGCGCGCTTTGATTATTACCGTCCAACTTATCTTTTATAACTGTTATTTTTTCCTCTATCTTTTCGCGCCGCGCACAGCGCACCGCGTTGTCGGATATTTCGAAGAAGAAGCCGTTATCAGCTACACGCATTACCTCAAAGAAGTCGAAGCGGGCCGGCATGAAAATGTCCCCGCCCCGCAAATCGCGATTGATTATTGGCAGCTGGATGCTGACGCACGTTTGACGGATGTGATTATCGCCGTTCGCGCAGATGAAGCCGAGCACCGAGATGTCAATCATGCCTTTGTGAACGCGATTGATAAGCGTCGCGGCAAGCACGTTCCCGAAGCTGCTGAAGACGACCCAGAAGAGCTCGCCGAGGCTTATGACGATCTTAAAGATCACACTTAGTTAAAAGTGTGCGCTTTGACTAAGCTTTTAGGAAATAGTCATAACCGATATTGCCGCTTTCACATTCCATAGGATAGCCTGTTTTTTTCAGGCTCTCCTCAAGGGCTGCGACATCCCTGTTCGGGACTTGAAACCCGCATAGGACATGCCCTGTCGAGCTGCCGTGATTGCGGTAATGGAAAAGCGAGATGTTCCACCGTGCATCGAGGTTGACGAGGAAGTCTGTCAACGCGCCAGGGCGTTCAGGAAATTCAAATCGGTAGAGGACTTCTTCTATATAGGCACTCGAACGTCCCCCAACCATATGCCTTAAATGGCGCTTGGACAGGCGGTCTTCTGACAAGTCTTTAATCTCAATATTCTGCGCGTTCATGTCAGTGATAACGGTTGCCCGCTCAGACGTGTTTTTAATCTTAATCCCCACAAGGACGTGTGCGTTGGGACGATCTGCAAAACGATAGTTAAATTCGCTGACAGGGCGATTACCCAGTGCGCGACAAAAATTTAGGAATGCGCCCGCTTGTTCAGGAATGGTCGCGGCAAACAACATCTCCCCGCCTGCGCCGAGCTCTGCGCGTTCAACCATATGACCGATACGGTCAAAGTTCACATTCGCGCCTGATATCGTCACGACGCAATCACCAGAGGGCGCATTGCCTTCGCGCACATGTTTAATCAGCCCTGCAAGCGCCAAAGCCCCCGCAGGTTCAACAACCGTGCGCGTTGCCTCAAATACGTCCTTTACGGCGGCGCAAATCTCGTCATTCGTCACAAGGATACATTCATCAACCACAGACTTCGCGATCTCCAGCGTGTGTGTGCCGACAAGGCGCACGGCCACGCCGTCGGCAAACCCGTCAACGGTATTTAAGGGCGTTGGCTCTCCCGCTTTTAGAGAGGTTGTCATGGTCGGCGCGCCGACGGGTTCTACGACGATAATTTTGGTATCGGGGGAGACGGATTTAATCCACGTTCCAATCCCAGAAACTAATCCGCCGCCGCCTGTGCAGACATAAATTGCGTCGGGTGTACGCGGCATTTGTTCTAAGATTTCTTTACCAACTGTGCCTTGTCCTGCAATGACATCAATTTCGTCAAACGGGTGGATAAAAACCGCGCCAGACTGTTCGGCGTATTCAAGCGCAGCGGCGCACGCCGCGTCATAGCCGTCCCCGACCAGACGCGTTTCTGCACCTCGGGCTTGTACGGCTTCGACCTTAATCATTGGCGTCGTGATAGGCATGAAAATCACGGCTTTGGTATTGTAATAGGCTGCGGCGGCCGCCATGCCTTGGGCATGATTACCCGCACTCGCAGCGCACACACCGCGGGCTTTTTCAGAATCCGAGAGGCTTGCAATCCTATTGGCCGCGCCGCGAATTTTGAAACTAAACACGTCTTGCAGGTCTTCGCGTTTTAGCCAGACATTACGTCCAAGCGAAAGCGAAAGCTTGCTTGCGAGTTGCGTTGGTGTGCGTTTGGCGAGGGCGTAAACATCCGCCGCTTCAATCCGCGCTTTCAGCTCATTTAGATTTATAGAAGGGGGTTTAGCCATGATGTTGGGTCACGTATTCTGCAATCCACGCGCCGACTTGAGCGGTTGACAAAGTGCCGCCCAAATCGCCCGTGGTTTGATTATCAGACAAGGCCGCATTGACGGCTGTCTCTATCGCGCGCGCTTCATCAGAAAGTCCAAAGGAGAGGTTTAACATCCAACTCGCAGATAAGATCATAGCGAGTGGGTTGGCTTTTCCTTGACCTGCAATATCAGGTGCAGAGCCGTGAATAGGTTCAAACATACCCGTACGCCCATCAGAGAGTGACGCCGACGGAATAACGCCCATAGACCCGCACAGCACAGAGGCTTCGTCGGTCAGGATATCGCCAAACATGTTCTCGGTCAGAATGACATCATAGTCTTGCGCATGGGTCAGCATGTGCATGGTCATGGCGTCCACGAGGAGGTGCTCCAGTTCGACTTCGGGATAACGGGTCGCGACCTTTTCAACAGTCTCTCGCCACAGGCGCGAGGTCTCGAGCACGTTAGATTTGTCGACACTAGTCACTTTTTTGCGGCGCGTCATTGCCAAATCAAAGGCCTTTATCGCAATGCGTTCGACTTCGGATTCAGAATAACGGCACACATCATATGCGCCTTGGTCGTCGCGACCTTTATCGCCGAAATATATCCCGCCTGTCAGTTCGCGCATGACAACAAAATCGACACCTTTAAGGCGCTCACGTTTCAGGGGCGCTTTGTCAATCAATGCGGGATAGGGTTTGCAGGGACGGATATTGGCATAAAGGTTGAGGTTTTTACGAAGCGGTAAAAGCGATCCCAGCTCTGGCCGTTCTGGGCCTTTAAGGTGATCCCATTTCGGCCCGCCAACCGCGCCGAGCAGAATTGCCCCTGTTTTCTCACACGACGCATAAGTGTCGTCGGGTAGGGGCTTTAATCCTGCATCAATCGCCGCGCCGCCAATCAAATGTTCTTCAATCTCGAGCGTATGGCCGAAAGCTTTTGCAGTGGCTTGCATAACGGCCAATGTTGCCGCGCCCACTTCTGGGCCAATCCCGTCGCCGGGCACATATGTGAAATTGATGTTCATGTTTTTGTCCTATTACGTCCTTCGAGACCTCAAAGGATGAGGATGTGTTACTTATTTATATTGCCGTCATCCTTGGCTTTATGGCGAGTATCCATGGAGCGTTTTGCGATCATTCTAGAAAATGAATAAAACCGTTCCATGGATCCTAGCCACAAGGGCTAGGACGACTGTAGAGTCGTCTCATATTTCGCAATCGCGTCCGTTTGATTTTGCAGATAGCCCATTTCGTCCACGCCTTCCATCAAGCAATGTTTGGAGAATGCATCGACTTCAAAACTATGCGTGCCACCATTTTTGGGCAGACGGACTTCTTGAGTTTTCAAATCAATCGTGACCTCTTCGCCGGGGTGATCCAGCAACCATTGATGGGCACCCTTTTCAATCACGATTGGCAAGATACCGTTTTTCAAAGAATTGTTTCTAAAAATATCCGCGATTTCAGAGCTGATAACAACACGAAATCCGTAATCAGACAGCGCCCACGGCGCATGTTCGCGGGACGAGCCACAGCCGAAATTATCGCCACCGACTAAAATCTCACAGGACTTTGCAGCCGCGCTATTTAGGTAATGATCGGTTTGCGTGCCGTCTTTATTGTAACGCCAATCGTTGAACAGTTTTTCGCCGAGGCCTGCTTTCGTTGTCATCGTCAGAAAACGCGCTGGCATGATCTGGTCTGTATCAATGTTTGAAGCGGGGAGAATAACGGTTTTAGACGTTACGGTTTTGAGTGGTTTAAACATTATGCAGCCCTCTCTGTAATCGTGCGCGGATCTGTAATCACGCCTGTAATTGCGCTTGCGGCGGCTGTTTCAGGGGACGCTAAAACAGTGCGCACACCCGGCCCTTGGCGGCCTGCGAAATTACGGTTGGAGGTCGAGACGATCAGCTCCCCCGGTGCGCCAATATCACCGTTCATACCGAGACACATAGAGCACCCCGGTTCACGCCACTGCGCGCCCGCTTGAGTAAATATGTCGTGCAGGCCTTCTGCCTCGGCCTCGCGTTTAATATTCTCAGACCCCGGAACGACAATTGCGATGACGCCAGATTTAACAGAGCGGCCTTTCAAAATATTTGCCGCCGCGCGGAGATCATCCATGCGCGAATTTGTACAGGACCCGATAAAGACGCGGTCAATCGGCGTGCCCGCAATGGCATCTCCGCCTTTGACTTTCATATATTCTAAGGCTTTTTCATCCGCGTCATTTTTTGATGTTGGGATAAGCGCGTCAATCGGCATAGCCATACCGGGATGGGTTCCGTAAGTGACCATAGGGCGAATGTCCTCGGCTTTTAGATGCACTTCGCGGTCATATTTTGCGCCCGTATCTGTGGCAAGAGAGGCCCAGTCTTCGCACGCTTCGTAAAAGTTTTCTGGTGTGAACTTTCGGCCCTTTAAATAATTAAATGTGGTTTGGTCTGGGGCAATCATGCCGCAACGCGCTCCGGCTTCGATCGACATATTACATACGGTCATGCGTTCATCCATCGTCATATCGCGGAAAACATTGCCGCAATATTCAAGCGCGAAGCCCGTGCCGCCGCCAATGCCAATTTTGGCAATAATCGCGAGAATAACGTCTTTGGCCGTGACGCCGTCGTCGAGTTCGCCGTTGACATGAATGGCCATTGTCTTGGGCTTTGGCATAAGGATACATTGATTGGCGAGGACATGTCCGACTTGGGTCGTCCCAATCCCAAACGCGATTGCGCCGAACGCGCCGTGCGTGCTGGTATGGCTATCGCCGCAAACAATGGTCATGCCAGGTTGTGTCGCGCCGAGTTCTGGCCCCATCACATGAACAATGCCGCGATGGTCACTGTCCCAGCCATGGGTTTCAATGCCGTGTTCTTCTGCATTGGCCAAGAGGAGCGCGACTTGGGCTTCGGCTTGCGGGGTTACATAAGGCCGCGTGCCGTCTTCGTTTTTAAGGGTCGGTGTCGAGTGGTCAATTGTAGCAAGCGTGCGATCAGGGCGACGGACTTTCAGGCCCCGTTCGCGCAGAACTGTAAACGCTTGCGGCGTTGTCACTTCGTGGATGAGATGCAGATCAATATAGAGCGTTGCCGGATTTGTCGGCGTTTGCGGGACAACGACATGGCGCTCCCAGACTTTATCAAAGAGTGTTTTAAGCATAACTAACCCCATACATTCGCTGTGGCGACGTTGTAAAAATGTAATTCTAGCTGAATTCGTTTGTTTGGTATTGATAACCTCTGACTAACATAGGACTTTGCCTTGCTGATTATTTTTTTGTTACTATCAGAATTAATATCTCCAAAGAGTCCTACAAATAGTTTCTTGATGTTGCCATAGGGAATTAACCCAATGATGTGGTCATCATTGTCATCGAACGAATGGCCAAAAATAAATAGACTTCCACGGATTCCAGAAAAGCTTCTTTGTGATTTGTGTAAATATGCATTGTGTAAAATCTTTGTCTGCTTAGCTGTACTATGACCTTCCGCGACAAAAATTGGATATTTTTCAAAATCTAACGCATTTCTAATTTGTTCAATTATAGGCGTATCTGTTTTTGACCATGTGTATTTAGTTATTTCATGTCCAGCATCGAATAAATGCAACGCTCCGTGAAGGTAATAAAGCGTAGAGTTGTGACCATCTTGCCAAGAAACATACGGAGCATCTTCGTTGCCTTTAGGGTGTCTAAATCCGTCATCTTGTTTTAAGTTTAGCTCATCGACGTCGGAGTGCAAAATTGCCCAGTAAAGTAATACATCATAGTTTAAGGAATATATTCGTTCAAAGTTTGAAAGAAACAGTCTGCAAGCTACATATTGAAAATCTTCGATTGAATTAGGTTTTTCAGGATGGTTTTTCGCAATAGAAGTAGCCAATACATCTTTAATTTTTTTCGCATCTGCTTCTATTTGTTTGATGATATTAACTGGCATTCCAGGATATGCTTTAAGGATTTTTGACATGTCGATGAGTAATCGAATGACTGCTTCAAAGTCACTACTCCCTAATGCCTTAAATAGGTCTGGCACGTGCGGGGCTGCAGTAAAATCTGCGTTCTCAAAGAGAGATTCGTATCCAAATACATCTTTCATCAAAGCCATGCTAAACCCATTCCCAAGTAAAACATGTTTTTTAGTATCTGCTAACTTTAATGCCTCTTCGAATGTAATTAGTTCAATAGGCATATGTTGCTCTTAATGTTGTGCCGAAATCGACTTTTGACGGACGGTACGGCGTTCGATGCGGTTAATAACATCAAGATAGGCTTTTGCGCCAGCCAGCACCGTGTCTGTGCTCGCGCCGCGACCATGATAGGTCTCAAACTCTGTTGAGACTTGGACAGAGGCTTCGGCCATGGCGTCCTTGCCTTCGGAGACAGATTGCACAGTGAAACTTTCCAGATGCAATGGATGGCCCGTAATTTCGGATATTGCGAGAAAAGCGGCATTCACAGGGCCAGCGGCTTCTTGCACCGCGTTAAGCGTGCGTCCGTCTGTGTGTGAAAGTTTCACATTCGCCGTCGGCATTTTACCTGCGTCAGATCCTGCGGATACATAAAGACTATCGATAGACCACGGGCCGTCTGTGCCGACGGCTTCGCCGAGGATAAGGGCTTCAAGATCGGCGTCAAAGATTTCGCGCTTCTCGTCTGCGAGTTTTTTAAACTCAACAAAGACGGATTTCAGCTGATTGTCTTTCAACTCAAAGCCAAGCTTCTTGGCGCGTGATTGCAAAGCCGCACGTCCTGAATGCTTCCCAAGGATGATGTTTTCTTCCGCGATACCAATATCGGACGGCTTCATGATTTCATAAGTCTCGCGGTTGGCGAGGACGCCGTGTTGGTGAATGCCGCTCTCATGCGCGAAGGCATTTTTACCGACAATTGCTTTATTGCGCGGCACGGGGTTACCCGTAATTGTCGCGAGCAATTTGCTGGCGGCGTAAATCTGGTCGGTCTTAATATTCATTTTGGCGTTGAAAAAGTCTTGCCGCGTTTTCAGCGCCATAATAACTTCCTCAATCGCAGAATTACCTGCCCGTTCACCTATACCGTTCAACGCGCCTTCGATTTGACGCGCGCCGCCGCGAAGGGCCGCAAGAGAATTGGCGACCGCAAGGCCCAAATCATTATGGCAATGGGTCGAGAGGATAATGTCTTTTGCGCCCTTTAGGCCTGAGAGAAATTCAAACAAGTCTTGGATTTCTTCGGGCGTGGTATAGCCGACCGTATCGGGAATATTGATCGTCGTTGCGCCCGCTTCTATTGCGGCTTCGACGACTTCGGCGAGGTAATCACGTTCTGTACGAATGGCGTCTTCGGCGGAAAACTCAACATCATCGGTATATTCTAGCGCGAGGGTGATGCCTTTGATTGCGCGGTCAATAATTTCGTTCTTATCCATCTTTAGCTTGAACTCGCGGTGGAGCGGGCTGGTCGCGATGAACGTGTGAATACGTTGGTGTTTGGCAGGGGCAATTGCTTTGCCTGAGGCGTGAATATCGCCGTCATTACAGCGAGACAGCGAGCAGATGACGGCACTATCGATATGTTTTGCTATGCCTTGAATGGCGTCAAAATCGCCGGGGGAGGCGGCGGCAAACCCAGCCTCAATAATGTCTGCGCCCATGGCTGCGATCTTTTCCGCCATGCGCAGCTTTTGTCCCGCCGTCATGGAAAAGCCGGGGGCCTGTTCACCGTCGCGTAAAGTTGTGTCAAATATACGGACGTAATCTTTTTGAATGTCTAAGGGCATAATTAAAACCTCATCCTGAGGAGCGCAAAGCGCGTCTCGAAGGATTGTTGAAATTTAGTTTCTATTCTTTACCGCATCCTTCGAGTCCCGCAACTGCGTTGCGCCTCAGGATGAGGCTCTTATTTTTAAGCGTGTTCCGCGCGAATGCGACGACCAACACGTTCAGCACTCACAACATTATACAGTCGCTCCAGCTGTTTGCACAGAATATCTAGGTCGCTTGGCCCGCCTGTATCTTCGACATGTACGAGCAGGTCAAAATCGCCGTCGACGCGTTGCGTACAATGGACATCGCGGTAATCATAGCCGCGCCGCTCAATTGTGCCGAGTGCACGAATGAGCGTGCCCGACACATCGTGCAGAACAATTTTCAGCTTGCCTGATACACCAGACGGTTCGAAAGTTTTATCGCGTTGAAGTTCGGTCATGATTTAGGTCCTTTTAAAACCGAGAACATAGAGGAAGTAAGTAAAGGCGAGAGTGGAGAGAACAATCCCGCCGCAGAGTGCGTAATGTTTCGCCCATTTTGAGAAGCTAAATTGAGATTGTGATCCCATTAGGCCACTAGAATATTCCGCCCCGTATTGAAGCATTAAAACTGTCGCGACTCCGCCTAGAAACGTTATGAGGCCGAGTACAGAGCAAATGACTTTTGACATAAGCTGCAAGCCCGCGGAGTCTGATCCTCGAAATTGCCATGCAATCCCAATAGCGCCCAAGACGAATATGAGCGCGATAATCACTGTTAGGGTCATGCCAAATGCGTATGATGAATTCACGGCCTAACCTTTTTTGAGGCAAAGAGGCACAAGAGAGCGATGCCAACCGATTGAAGAACATTCACCAAACTCGACACTACGCTAAGAAAGAAATACTTAACCGAGAATCCACCCGCTGACAGTGTTCCGGATTGAAATCCAAGCACGACGCCGTAGACAAATGTAATCGCTGCGAAAACCAAAAGAAGGATCGCGACGATTTTGAGGGCTTTGCCGAGTGTAGTGTTTTCTGTTGTCATATTCTTTTTCCCAGTGCGGTCTGGTAGGAGACCCCTACCGTTCCATCATGTCGGCATTAGAGCGACCCGGAGGCACGAGCGGCCAAACGTTTTCGTTCGGATCGATCTTAACATGCATCAAAATTGGCCCGTCAAAATTCAGCAGTTTGTCAATGCCCGCATCGACTTCTTCGCGGGTTTCAACGGTGAAAGCCTCGATTTGGAAAGCACGGGCGAGCTTGGCAAAGTCTGGATTGTCCGAGAGGTTCGTCTCAGAATAGTTCTTGTCAAAGAAGACTTCTTGCCACTGACGCACCATGCCCAAAGCTGAATTATCCAAGAGGACAATTTTTAGCGGAATATCATAGCGGAACAATGTCGCGAGTTCTTGAATGTTCATCATGATCGACCCGTCGCCAGAGACCGTAATCACAGTGCGTTCAGGTGCGCCGAGCTTTGCGCCCAGTCCCGCTGGCAGGCCAAAGCCCATCGTACCCAGTCCGCCAGATGTGATGTGGTCTTTAGGGTCGTCAAAATAACAATGCTGGGCCACCCACATTTGGTGTTGGCCGACATCGCAGGTGAAGATCGCACTATCGTCTGCGCGGCGCGAGAGATCATGCAAAAGCTTGGGTGCGTAAACGAAATCACCCGGCGCGTCATAGTCCCACTCAAACTCTGTACGGCGATCATAACATAGCTTGCGCCATGCATCGCACTCAGATTTTCCGGGCTTAAGGGCTGCAAGGTTTTTCTTAAGGCTACCATCTAAGAAGACATCGACCTTGCGAAGCTTATTCACCTCGGCAATATCAATATCCATATGGATAACTTTGGCTCCAGGCGCGAAAGTGTCGAGCTTGCCTGTCGCGCGGTCATCAAAGCGTGCGCCTGCGACAATCAAAAGATCACATTCTTGCACCGCGTAATTGGCGGCTTTCAATCCGTGCATGCCAAGCATGCCGAGATAATTCGGGTGATCAGACGGAAGCGCGCCAAGGCCTTTAAGGGTCGAGACGGCTGGAATTTGTGTACGTTCGATAAGGTCGCGGAGTTCTGCCACGCCGTCGCCCTGCGCAATACCGCCGCCAATGTAAAAAAGCGGTTTTTTGGCTTCGCGGATTAACTGTTCCGCCTTGGTGATATATTCGCTTTTGCCCATTTCAGGTTTGACTTTTGGATAGGGTCTCCAGCGGTGGCGCTCTGTCGTAAGGGCGTTGGCAACGTCTTTGGGAAGGTCGATTAAGACGGGGCCGGGGCGGCCTTCGCCTGCGATGAAATAGGCTTCGGCTACCATGCCCGGAATGTCGGCAGGGTCACGCACGATATAGCTATGTTTGACGATCGGCATGGTGATGCCGATAATGTCGACTTCTTGGAACGCATCTGTTCCCATGAGGTTTGACGGCACTTGGCCTGTGATGAATACAACAGGGACAGAATCGAGATAGGCATCGGCAATCGCGGTGACAAGATTAGTTGCACCAGGGCCAGAGGTCGCAAGGGCGGTACCCGTACGACCCGTCGCGCGGGCATAGCCAATGGCGGCCATACCGCAGCCTTGTTCGTGACGACACAAGATGTGACGCAAAGATGTTTTCGGCAGGACGTCATAAACAGGCATAATCGCGCCGCCTGGATAGCCGAATATCGTGTCGACGCCTTGGGCCTCTAGGCTTTCGAGTAGAAGCTGCGCGCCTGACTTTGGCGGACGATCTTCGGTTTTTTCGGTCTTCTGTTTTTCAAACTGTGTCGCTGTGGTCATTTTTGCATTCCCTGTCATGCCCTAAGCATGTCTCGTCTTTTAATTCTTACTGTGGCGTCCTTCGATACGGCGCATTGCGCCCCCTCAGGATGAGGAGACGCGAAAGATACTTAACCTCATACTAAGAGCGGCGAAGCCGCGTCTCGAAGTATGGAAGAAAAGGGCTTTGTTTAATTCTTATCCTTATCGACAATTTTATTGGCGGCAATCCACGGCATCATCTCGCGCAGCTGTCCACCAACTTTTTCAATTTGATGTGCTTCCATATTGCGACGACGGGCCGTCATGCTGGGATAGCCAAGTGCGCCTTCTTGGATGAAAGATTTCGCGTAATCGCCGTTTTGAATATTTTTCAATGCCGTGCGCATGGCTTCACGCGAGCTTTCATTCACAACCGCTTCGCCCGTGACGTATTCGCCGTATTCCGCATTATTCGAGATTGAGTAATTCATGTTGGCAATGCCGCCTTCATAGATCAAATCGACAATCAGCTTTGTTTCGTGCAAACACTCAAAATACGCAAGCTCTGGCGGATAGCCCGCTTCTGTGAGGGTTTCAAAACCCATTTTAATCAGCTCAACTACACCGCCGCAAAGAACCGCTTGTTCTCCAAACAAATCGGTTTCAGTCTCGTCTTTAAACGTGGTGTGGATAATCGCGGTGCGTCCGCCGCCAATGGCAGAGGCGTAGGATTTAGCAAGCTCTAAGACAAAGCCGCCATTCGCGTCTTGGTCAATGGCGATCAAATCGGGAATACCGCGACCATTGACAAATTCGTTGCGAACCGTGTGACCGGGGGCTTTGGGTGCAATCATCATGACGTCCAAGTCACGACGCGGCGCAACTTGGCCGTAGTGAATGGCAAACCCGTGACCAAAGGCCAAGGCTGCACCTTCTTTGATATTGGGTTCAATATCTTCGCGGTAGATTTTGGCTTGCAACTCGTCAGGGGTCAAAACCATAACCACATCCGCGCCTTTAACCGCGTCTGCTGTGGCTTTAACCGCGAGGCCGTCCGCGATAACTTTTTTGTTGGTCGAGCTCTCTGGGCGTAGGCCGACAACAACATCAACGCCGCTATCTTTCAGGTTTAGCGCATGGGCGCGCCCTTGCGAACCGTAGCCGAGAACGGCGACTTTCTTTTTCTTGATGATCGAAAGGTCGCAATCTTTATCATAATAAATATCGAGTTTTGACATGGGGTTTAGTCCTATAGTTTGTGGGTGTAAAAGCGTGTCATTAAATTGAAAAATCACGATAGGCGTGAAGGATGATGGGGAATGTGTCTGTGTCTCCGGAGAGAAGCTTTTTTAAATGCGGCTCCAAATATTGTCTTGGGCGTTCGTCATCAGGATATGTTTCTACAACTTTCGAGACGGCTTTTATTATCGCCTCAAACCCTATCTTATCACCCTTATCTAATGCGTGAAAGGCAAAGGGCAGATAATAATAAGCTGAAATGGCGAAGTCCCGCAAATTCTGTTTTTTGATAAGTCTCTTTTTGTAGGTCTTAAATGCTTTCAGCCAATCCTCAGCCGTCTTAGGTGTTGGCTTTAGACCCAGTGTATTTTCACTGTAACGCTGGGTCGCTTTATTGAAATATTTGCCTGAATAGGTCTCAATCATCTCGGCCATGTTTTCGAGGCGATTTTTCGTCGTGGCCACACTTTGACTGGACGCAAATTTCCACAGGCCTAAATCGTCAACATGTTTGTTTGTATCTGTTTCCTCGGTTGACATTAAAATAGCGATCCATTGTGAAAAATGAATATTTCCGACCCATGTGGACGGCTGTCTTTTCTGCCATTTTAAAATCTGACCTGACTGCACTCCAAAATGACACCAAAGGGCGGCATCGACAACGGAATGGCTCACAAAGACAAAGGCGCGAATATAGTCTTCACCAAACGCATCTTCTGTACCGTTTATATCCTTATACCATACCCAACTTGGGTTAG
>ENA-ORXM01001067-ORXM01001067.1-marine-metagenome-genome-assembly--contig:-NODE-1067-length-40843-cov-61.268165_pt1 | contig 40843 bp, 28 predicted proteins | sample MGYA00237867_ERZ511480 | MGnify/ENA primary metagenome ERZ511480 (study PRJEB26309, sample SAMN06266103) | marine metagenome | isolation source: Algal blade | place: United Kingdom:Sidmouth, United...
GGAGACTGTATCAAACCATCTGTCTGACCATCACCATCTGTATCCTGCTGGATACCGTTATCATCACCATCTGTACCATCATCATTCGTATTCGTCGTTGTAGAAGATACTGGGTAAGAATCTGGTGCTACGAATTGTACGATGTAATCTCCTGGTACAAGGCCTTCGAATACATACTCACCGTTAGCATCAGTAGTGGTCGTCGCTATAACGTCTCCTGTGTTAGCATCTACTAACTCAAGTGTTACTGATTTACCTTTCTCACCAAGATTTAATTCTCCTGCATCTTGGATACCGTTGTTATTATTATCAGAGAAGATAGAAGATCCAATCGCCAATAACTTAGGCTCTACTGGTTCGTTATCTCCATCATCTTCATCATCTGGATCTTGTGATCCGTCATTCGGATTATCATCGATAGGTCCTACATCTCCATCACCGTCTGTATCCGCTGGGTTACCTGGTGTAGAATCTGGATCCCACTGATCTACATCCTCTATTGATGCAATGTTATCAAAATCAACACCATCACCTGGTGCTAATACTTCTGCTTCGAAAGTTAATGCTAAAGTTGTACCATTAGCGATGCTTAATCCTGACCAGTCTACAGAACCTGCAGCACTTGATCCACCATTACTGATAGCTCTTACTGTTCCGTAACCATTAGGTAATAAGTCTGCTACTGCTACTCCTGTTGCATCAGATGGTCCATTATTCGTCACTTCTATTGTGAATGTTACGAAGTCACCAATGTTAGGCGTCGCATCGTTCACTAATTTAATCAATTCAAGATCTGATACTTGTGGAGTTGTTGGTTCATTATCACCATCATCTTCATCATCTGGATCTGGACCACCATCATTAGGGTTGTCATCTTCTGATCCTGTGTTACCATCTCCATCATTATCTGCAGGGTTACCTGGCTCAGAATCTGGATCAAATTGATCACTCTCGCTTATGCTTGCTATGTTATCAAATTCAACTCCTGCTTCTGGCGCTAATACTTCAACATCAAATGTCAATGTTGTCGTCGCTCCATTTGCAATAGCTAATCCACTCCAAGTGATTACACTTCCTGCATCTGATCCACCATTACTGATGTTTGTAGGATTTGCATAACCGTTAGGTAATAGATCTTCTACTGCAACTCCTGTTGCATCAGCTGGTCCAGCATTACTTACTTCTATTGTAAATGTAATAATGTCACCAACATTTGGAGTAGCATCACTTACTAATTTGATTAAACTCAAATCAGAAGTTTGTCTTAATCCAAAGTCAATTGTCATGTTTCCATTATCATCATCGTCAGCATCCTTTCCTCCGTTAGATCCTGGCTCATTAGTCGGCTCAGTATCTGCTTCTAAATAGAATACGCCTGATGTAATTACACCATCAGTTACGCCGTCTCCGTCTGTATCTTGCTGCGTACCGTTATCATCTCCATCTACATCATCATCTGAAGTGTTACCTCCTGTAGATGATACTGGTGATGTTCCTGGCGCTGTTAATTCTATGAAATAGTTACCTGGTAATAATTCATCAAATATGTATGATCCATTAGCATCAGTAGTAGTCGTCGCTACTAAGTCTCCTGAATCTGCATCATATAATTCTAATGTTACTGTCTTACCTTTCTCCCCTATTGTTAACTCATCAGCATCTTGGATACCGTTATCATTATCATCAGAGAAAACTGTAGATCCTACAGATACTAATCTAACAAGACCGAAATCTATTGTCATATCTCCTGCATCATCTACTTGGTTCTTATCACCGTTCGTACCTGGCTCATTAGTCGGTTCTGTACCTGCTTGTAAGCTGAATACGTTAGATGTAATCAGACCATCAGTCTGACCGTCACCATCTGTATCTTGTTGTGTACCGTTATCATTACCATCTACTCCATCATCTGCTGATGCATCTGTTGTAGAAGATACTGGTGCACTGTCTGGTGCTACAAATTGGATGAAGTAATCTCCTGGTAATTGGTCTTCGAATATGTAACTACCGTCTGCAGTTGTCGTCGTTGTAGCAACAACATCTCCTGTAGCAGCATCTACTAATTCTAAAGTTACTGTCTTACCTTTTGAGTCTAATCCTAATTCGTCAGCGTCTTGGACACCGTTGTTATTATCATCTAAGAATACTGTAGATCCTACAGATACTAATGGCACTAAACCAAAGTCAACTGTATTATCAGTATTGTTATCATCTGTCGTCTGCTCGATACCCGGATCTCCTGTAGGTTCTTCTGTTGGTGTCAATGTGATAACTGGAGACTGTATCAAACCATCTGTCTGACCATCACCATCTGTATCCTGCTGGATACCGTTATCATCACCATCTGTACCGTCATCATTTGTATTCGTCGTTGTAGATGATACTGGGTAAGAATCTGGTGCTACGAACTGTACAATGTAATCTCCTGGTACAAGTCCTTCGAATACATACTCTCCGTTAGCATCAGTAGTGGTAGTCGCAATTACGTCTCCTGTGTTAGCGTCTACTAACTCTATCGTTACTGACTTACCTTTCTCACCAAGATTTAATTCTCCTGCATCTTGGATACCATTGTTATTATTATCTGAAAATAACTGCGACCCTATCGCCAATAACTTTGGCTCTACTGGTTCGTTATCTCCATCATCTTCATCATCTGGATCTTGTGATCCATCATTAGGATTATCATCTAATGGTCCTACAATTCCGTCGCCGTCTGTATCCGCTCCGTTATCTGGTGTAGAATCTGGATCAAACTGATCTGCTCCTGTTACTTCTGCTAAGTTATCAAACTCAACGCCGTCTCCTGGCGCTAATACTTCTGCTTCGAATGTCAATGCTAAAGTTGTTCCATTAGCAATGCTTAATCCTGACCAGTCTACAGATCCTGCTGCACTCGATCCACCATCACTGATAGCTCGTACTGTTCCGTAACCGTTAGGTAATAAGTCTGCTACTGCTACGCCTGTCGCATCTGATGGTCCATTATTAGTCACTTCTATTGTGAATGTTACGAAGTCACCTATGTTTGGCGTCGCATCACTCACTAATTTGATTAACTCAAGATCTGATACTTGTGGAGTCGTTGACTCATTATCACCATCATCTTCATCATCTGGATCTTGTCCGCCATCATTTGGATTATCATCTATCGGTCCTACAATTCCGTCGCCATCTGTATCCGCTGGATTTCCTGGCTCTGAATCTGGATCAAACTGATCACTCTCGCTTATGCTCGCTATGTTATCAAAGTCAACTCCTGCTAATGGTGCTAATACTTCAACATCAAATGTCAATGTCGTCGTCGTTCCATTTGCAATCGTTAATCCACTCCAAGTAATTACACTACCTGCAGCTGATCCACCGTTGCTGATGTTTGTAGGATTTGCATATCCGTTAGGTAATAGATCTTCTACTGCAACGCCTGTGGCATCTGCTGGTCCATCATTGCTAACTTCTATTGTAAATGTGATAACATCTCCTACATTAGGTGTTGCATCACTTACTAACTTGATTAATTGTAGATCGGCCGTTTGTCTCAATCCAAAATCAATTGTCATGTTACCATTATCATCATCAGCAGCATCTTTGTCACCGTTAGATCCTGGCTCATTTACTGGCTCCGTATCTGCTTGTAAGTTAAATACGCCTGATGTAATTACACCATCTGTAACGCCGTCTCCATCTGTATCTTGTTGTACACCGTTATCATCTCCGTCTACATTATCATCAGCAGTGTTACCGCCTGTAGATGATACTGGTGATGTTCCTGGTGCTGTTAATTCTATAAAATAATCTCCTGGTAATAGGTCTTCGAATATGTAAGAACCATTCGCATCTGTCGTTGTCGTTGCTACTAAGTCTCCTGTCGCTGCATCAAACAATTCTAATGTTACTGTCTTACCTTTTTCTCCTATTGTTAACTCATTAGCATCTTGGATGCCGTTGTCATTATCATCAGAGAATACTGTAGATCCTACTGATACTAATCTAACTAAACCGAAGTCAATTGTCATATCACCGTCGTCATCATTCACACCATCTTTACCTCCGTTAGTACCTGACTCATTAGTCGGCTCAGAATCTCCTAATAGAGAGAATACATTAGATGTTATCAAACCATCAGTCTGACCGTCACCGTCAGTATCTTGTTGTGTACCATTATCATTACCATCAACTCCATCATCAGAAGATGAATCAGTTGTAGATGATACTGGAGCAGAATCTGGTGCTTCGAACTGTATGAAGTAATCTCCTGGAAGAAGATTATCAAATAAGTAACTACCATCTGCAGTCGTTGTCGTTGTCGCAACAACATCTCCTGTAGCAGCATCTACTAACTCTAATGTTACTGTCTTACCTTTTGAATCAAGACCGTCTTCATCAGCATCTTGGATACCGTTATTGTTGTCATCTAAGAAAACTGTAGATCCTACAGATACTAATGGTACTAAACCAAAATCAACTGTCATATCTCCATTTTCATCAGCATCACCATCTTTACCACCATTAGATCCTGGCTCATTAACTGGCTCTGATCCTGGTAATAAATTAATCACTGGAGACTGGACTAAACCATCAGTTAAGCCGTCGCCATCAGTGTCTTGTTGGATACCGTTATCATCACCATCTTCTTGATTATCAGCTGTATCAGTCGGTGTAGACGATACTGGCTGCGAAGCTGGTGGTGTAAATTGTACTATATAATCTCCTGGAAGTAATCCGTCAAAAATATAGCTACCGTTATCATCAGTCGTCGTTGTTGCAATAACATCTCCTGTTGCTGCATCTACTAATTCTAATGTAATAGATTTTCCCTTCTCTCCTAATGTCAACTCACCAGCATCTTGGATACCGTTGTTGTTGTTATCAGAGAATATTGTAGAACCGATAGAACTTAATGGCACTAAACCAAAGTCAATCGTCATATCTCCATTATCATCAGCGTCATCATCTTTACCACCGTTAGAACCTGTCTCACCGACTGGCTCAGTACTTGGTGTTAAGTTGAATACTGGTGAAGTAATCTGTCCATCAGTCTGACCGTCACCATCTGTATCAGATTGCTGACCGTTATCATCACCATCAACTTGATCATCTTGATCAGAGTCAGTAGTAGAAGATACCGGTGCAGTATCTGGAGGTGTAAACTGTATGAAATAATCACCAGGTAACTGATTTTCGAATATGTAGCTACCGTTATTATCAGAAGTCGTAGTCGCTACTACATCACCTGTAGCTGCATCTACTAATTCTAAAGTAACAGACTTACCTTTCTCTCCTAATGTCAATTCATTAGGATCTTGAATACCGTTATTATTGTTATCTGAGAATAATGTAGAACCTACAGATACCAGTCTTACAAGACCAAAATCCACAGTCATGTTACCGTTATCATCATCACCACTGTCTTTTCCACCATTAGTACCTGACTCATTAGTAGGCTCATCATTTATACCTAAAGTGATAACTGGAGACTGGATAAGTCCATCAGTTAATCCATCACCATCAGTATCTTGTTGTATACCGTTATCATCACCATCTACATCATCATCAGACGTACTTGTCGTCGTAGAAGAAACTGGTGCTGATTCTGGAGCTTCGAATTGTACGATGTAATCTCCTGGAAGAAGACCATCAAATAAGTAGCTACCATTCGCTTCAGTAGTTGTCGTCGCAACAACATCTCCTGTAGCTGCATCCACTAATTCTAAAGTAACAGATTTTCCTTTTGAGTCTAATCCGTTTTCGTTAGCATCTTGGATACCATTATTATTATCATCAAAGAATACTGTAGATCCTAAGGAAACCAATCTAACAAGACCAAAGTCAATTGTCATATCAGCTGCATCATCTTCAGTAGATCCTTTGTCTGCATTAGTACCTGACTCATTAGTCGGTTCCGTATCTGCTTCTAAGTAGAATACATTAGATGTGATCGTACCGTCAGTCTGTCCGTCACCATCTGTATCTAATTGTGTACCGTTATCATTACCATCAACTTGATCGTCAGCAGCAAAGTCAGTCGTAGAAGAAACAGGAGCAGAATCTGGAGCATCAAATGAAATGAAGTAGTTACCCGGAAGTAATCCTTCAAATACATAGCTACCATTAGCATCCGTAGTTGTAGTCGCAACTAAAGCATTTGTATCTGCATTGTATAATTCTATAGTAACAGTTTTTCCTTTGGCATCTAATCCTAACTCATCCGCATCTTGGATACCGTTATTGTTATCATCAAGGAAAACTGTAGAACCTACACTTACTAGTCTAACCAAACCAAAATCAACAGTCATATCACCGTTGTTATCATCTCCACTATCTTGATCTCCACCTTGGAATGATTCTCCCGTAGGCTCAGAATCTTCAGATAATGTAATAACTGGTGAAGAAATCAATCCATCAGTCAGGCCATCTCCATCCGTATCTTGTTGTGCACCGTTATCATCACCATCTTGCTGATTGTCCGCTGTATCAGTCGTTGTAGATGATACTGGCATCGTTGCAGGAGGAGTGAATTGTACGATGTAGTTACCTTCCTTAAGGTTACCAAAGAAGTAATCACCATTGCTATCTGTAGTCGTAGTTGCTACTGTAGCACCACTATCTGCATCGATCAATGTGATCTCTACTGACTTACCTTTAGCACTTATTCCTTCTTCGTCAGCATCTTGTACACCGTTATTATTATCATCAATAAATACTGTAGAACCAATGCTCATACATGGCTTCTCTTTCATTACTTGCTCTACTACAGTCTCATTACCTGCACAATCTGTAGCTGTCCAAGTTCTTGTTGTAAAGAATCCATCTACTGTATCTTCGAAAGTTAATTCTACATCACCAAGACAATTATCAGAAGTTGTAGGTTCGCTGAATACTGGATCAGTATTACACTCATGCTCACCATCTGCTTCTACACCTGTAATTACAGGTGCAGTCACATCTTCTACAGTTATTGTCTGGAATACTTCTATGTTGTTACCTGCACAATCCTCAACTCTATAAGTTCTTGTGATTGTCTCAGGTCCTCCATCACAAACTAAACTTGTGATATCATCGTCTACAAATGTTACAGTTAAGTCATCATTCACATCACAATTATCCGCCTCGTCAGTAACTACTGTTACATCTGGCGCTGGTATCTCATTGAAGCATTCTACTTCAATAGGAGCTGGATTAGATGCAGTAGGATCAGTCGTATCTGCAATATTAAATGTCTGTGTAACATCTGTTGTGTTACCAGAACAATCTTCTATTCTATATGTACGTGTAACCGTAGTCGGTTGTCCGTCACATGGCACACTTGTCACATCATCAGATATGAAAGTTACCGTAACGTCATTACTACAGTTATCATCTAAGTTAATTACCTCAGTGATATCTGCCGCTGGCATATCGCTGAAACATTCTAAAGCCGCAGTCGGCTTAGTGTCTCCTGTTGGAGCTGTTGTATCTTCGATTAAGAATCTTTGCGTAACAGTTGATTTGTTACCTGCACAATCTTCTAATTCGTATGTTCTTGTAACTACTGAAGGATCAGCATCGCCACCATCACATACTAATGAAGTTACATCATCACCTAAGAATCTAACCGTTACATCATTATTGATATCACAATTATCAGTGATACCAGTAACAAGATTAATATCAGCAGCTGGAACATCAGCAAAACACTGAAGGTCCTGATCTGCAGGTGCACTACCCGTAGGTGCTTCATTATCATCTACATTAATCGTCTGAGAAACTGTAATAGAGTTACCAGCACAATCTTCTACTAAGTATGTTCTTGTAACTGTAACTGATGCACCATCACAAACTGCAGAAGTCACATCATCAGAGACGTGTGTTACAGTTGGATTGCCATTACAATTATCTGCTTCATCATCTACTACATTAGGATTAGGTGCTGGAATGTCACTAAAACATTCTACATTAATCGGAGCAGGGTTAGATGCTGTAGGATTAGTTGTATCATCGACATTTATCGTCTGACTTACATCTACAAAGTTTCCACAATCATCTTCTACTCTATAGGTTCTTATTATAGTTGTTGTCTGTCCATCACAAGGCACGCTTATAATATTGTCATTTAAGAAAGTAACAGTAGGAATAGAACAACTATCATCTTCACCTACAACAACATTCGGGTTAGGTGCAGGGATATCGCTAAAACACTGAACCGTTATAGGATCAGGATTAGAAGCAGTAGGCTTCACATCATCTCTTACTGTTATGTCCTGAGACTTAGATACTGAATTATTACAATCATCTGTCGCTGTCCATGTTCTTCTTATTACATAATCACAAGGCTCTGTACCAGATATTACTTCTTCATTAAAATCTGCATCGAACGAACAGTTGTCTGTCGCCAATACTGAATTGGGTACAGCAGGTACAAAAGTATTACATGCTACAGTAATTGGACCTGGTACGCCAGTAATTACTGGATCTTCAGTATCTTCTACAGTTATTGTTTGAGTACAAGTCTCAACAATAGGAGTAGTTGTAGAATTAGCACAACAAGCATAAACTTTAAAATCATCAAGCTCCCAAATCGTTCTATACTTCTTATTAGTGGTAGACGGGTTGTAACTTAATAATTCAAATGTAAACTGTGTATTTCCATTATATTCGAATGCATTGTTAGAAGAGAAATCAAAACAGTGTTGAGTCCAACTACCAGCACTCGTACTATGATCTATATCTTGGAATATTTCTATACCATTTTTAAGGACTCTCATACCCCATTGTGTTGGAGTATTATTGTTTCCAAAATTTTCGTTACTTGATGTAATTCTTTCGTAAAAGCAAAATTCAGTCAGCGTTCCTGCTTGACCAGTATTAAAAGAAACATCAAAGTGAACTGCGTCATCATCATTATCTGTCCATGATGGATCATCTTGATCCTGTACACAAACTGCAGTTTCTGGTGTTCCAAAAGCTCCTTGTACACAAGAACTGCCATTGTCAGCACCAGTTACATTTGATGTAGATACTGTCGAACATGCTAAGTTTGAAACAGTGCTTGCAGAGACTCCCGAACTTAAAGGCGCAATACCTTGACTACAAAGGTGTTCTACATTGCCAAAATCCCAATGAGCTACTAACTCAGGAAAACATGTACTAGAAGTTTGTTCGCCTGTAGCCGTCCATGTTCTTGTTATTATTTGTGGGCAAGTAGAATTATCAATATCGTCATGATAAGTAATCGTAGGTGTATCACAATTAACGCCACCTGCTGTAGCAGTACCTGTATTAGAAGGTTCTGCTGACTCGTCACAACTAATTGTCACACTTGGTGGACAGTTAATCACACACTCAGGTGATAAATCTACCTTACAGAAACAAACACCTGAAGGCAGAACACTTTGTGCTCCACCTGATCCACATCCCGTTTGTACTATTTTAAATTGATCTGCACCATTAGAAAGTGTTGTCGTATTTAGAGATCCTACTATCCATTGGTGTGTCTGTCCATCAGGCACATCTTGAGTAGAATTTGTTTCTCCTACCTTACTTCCATTTTTATAAAACTCAATTTTCCAGATTTCTGCTGTTTGGTTGGCTGAAGCCCTATTAGGATATCCATCAGCTGAAACATATTCTGGAATTTCTATATTCATCAGTCCGCTATGGAAAGCAGCAGGTAAATTTATTAAAGGCGTTTGATCTTTACTACCACATAATAATTTACAACCTGATTCATAAGAACCATTTATTAATTCAATTTCTCCATCCCAATTGTAAGAATTAGGACAAGGGCAACTTACCGCTGGAGGTAATTCTATATTAGAATCATAAGAAATACAAAAACAAGATGGATACACAGAGTTAGCACTGTTATCCTTAGTGTTACCATATACTTCATCACCCCAATGAGAAATAACAATTTCGTCAAATCCATTAGGCAATGTTATCGTTCCTCCTAAAGAGCCTCTCCAGAAGTCAGACCTCACACCAGTATCTATACCGTCACCAGTATAAGGCGTCTCACCTACAACGTTGCCGTTCTTTAAGAATACTAATTTCCACTTTTCATTAGGTTGGTCTCCTGAGTTAGGTCTACCATTGTACCCATCCCAAGATACCGCATCAGATACATTAATCGTAATGGGTGAGTTAAACTCTGAAGGGAAACCTGAATTAATCCAGATTTTGTCTTGGCCAGAACCAGTCATTACTCCATGACTCGAGCTAACATCTCCTTTAGAGTCCACTGTAATGTTATTGTCCCAATGCCAATCGCCAGTGGTACAATTACATGAAGGTGGTGGAACCACAGAATTAGTGCAGTAGTTAGGATCTACACTAAAACTTTGATCATGACATCCATTTGCCATGTAATGCTCGTCAAAGGTCAGGTTATTCCAATCTGGGCTAACATTCGTTACTCTATACTTCTCGCCATCGGCTGCAGCATTAAGAGTAATAGAGTGACCCGCGGAGACGTTGCCTACAAAGACATCGCCGGCTGGTAACCAATGATAGATGTTAACCTCACAATTACCATTATTATGTATGGTAACATTCGGGTTGCAATCTACAGATAGATAGCTCAAGTCTGAGTTTTCTATATGTGATGCTGAAACACCTCCACTGCAAAATAAAAACAATGATAACATCATCATAGCGGAGAGGGATTTACCCAAGGGCAATCCCTTAATACATGACAACATTAAGTGCTGGTTCCCACCAGCAAAATTTGGTTTGTACATTCTCATAAAAATTTTCTCAATAAAAAGGTTTATAAATATTCTTGCAATTTGTTATAAATACATTGGTTATGACAGCTTCTAATATCATCGGGTACATCTTTAAAATAGAAGTGACAGATACTATACATTGTCAAAAACTAAATGACAATAGCTTGTCAAATTTGAAATCATCATATAGGCACAAAAGAGGACTTAAATCAGTACCTAAGTAAGATTTAGTAACAATTGAAGATTGGGTAATACGTAAAAAAAAGCCTTTACTTTATCGGTAAAGGCTTTAGCTTAATTATAGCATTAGAAGTTAGAATTTCTAATAAGTTAGATTCGGTTTCATTCTCATTAACTATATATAAGACATATAGAATATGAAATACCCCTATGCATATGTAAAATAGATTGCAATTAAATTTTCGACAAAGAAATACAACGAGTAAGTTATTTTTATAAAAAATAGCTCTGATGTTTCCATCAGAGCTAATATAACTTTAACACTTAATTATTCTATCGTTATGAATCCTATTATGGCTTCGTCTAATAGACAAGTTGTATCAGTAAATACCCCTATGCGGGATATAAATTTTTCTAATGTTTTATAAACCTAAAATATCTATTCCTTGATTAAATACGACATCTACGGGGATACCTAATTGAGATAATTTATCCAAATCTGATTGCAAAGTTGACTTTATCACCCCATAATCAGAAACCAATCTATCCACATCGTCATAGTTGCCATCACCTTGCAATGTGAGAATTTTTTCAGAAAGAGCATTCATAGCCGCTTCTAACTTTTCCGCATTTACAGTATAGTGACCTGTATTATCATCTCTTGTAAAAGCTCCCATTTCATCAAAGAAATTAAATCTAATCATATTGGCTTTTCCATGTGCTGAAGATGCACCGAACCGTACTGATCTAAATATACTTGTCATGAAGGTCACATAATAATCCATCAGATCTTCTGTCAATTCGCCTTTATCATGTAATTGCTTAATCATATAAAGTCCTAACATATCTGCCTTACCTTCTTCTACGGCTGAGGCATGTTCCTTGAGTGCTTTTCTTACGGATCCTCCTCCGTCGATTGTATTCTTAATTCCTAATCCATGAGCCACCTCGTGGAACATTGTATTAGCAAAAAATGCGTCAAAGGTGATATGCTTACGCTGGTCTGGATGGATTAATTCTTTAGAAATAGGAGTTAGTATTTTTTCAAATTTGGCTTTCATTGCATTCTTAAGCTGTAGTCTCCTTGTGCCTTTAACCAGTTGGACATGCTCATCGTTAGGTAGATTTATCGCTATGGTTTTACTTCCTGCATTGCAATCTCCTGAATAATAGATCACATCATATGCATTAAGTTCTGTATCTCTGCCTGGTTCTTCTGCTTTATACTTATCTGGTACAGGTAGACCTCGTTGTAATCCTGGCAGGAATTGAGCATATTTCTCCAATTTAGCACTCCATTCCATATCCTTAACCAATACATAGGCTTCGTGAGCTGCTTTATACCCGAACAACTGGTCTTCATAAGTCTCTATTGGACCTATGACAACGTCTATATGGTTGTCTTTCATATCTAACCATGCCATATCACTCTTCTGATATTTATCATTTAGCAAAGCCATTGATCTCAATTTCAGGTATTTAGTTAATGCTTTGTTATCTGATAATTCTGCTGCTTCTTTTAACAGATCTGAGGCTTTACTGACCTGCTCAGCAAATTGGTCGTAATATGCTACAGCTATTAACTTCCCGTTACTGTCTCTTCTAATAAATGTATATAGGCTATCCTTAGCTGCATTATCCCATGCCTCAAATTCTTTCTTCGTCATATCTTCGGGATAGTAGTTAGCTCCAAGCGGCTTAGCTTTTGTTCCTGGAACAAATGCCTTATTACCATCTAATCGATCCCATGGGCCGTAGTTAATCTGTCCATAGGTCTTTAATTTGCTATCAGTTACAGTACTTAGAAACTGATCCTTATCGCCATATGCTTCGTACCAAAAGCACTCGTCCATTATCTTTGCGGCTTCTATTAGTTTTTTGATTAAACTCCTCTCTCCTGACGAAAGATTATTAATGTCTGTCGTCAAAGTGAATGGCGTGTATTTACTCAATAGAGGGCCCATATCGTCACCAGAATATAACTCATCGAAATCAATAGACTGATTTGATGTTGTGGAGAGAAAGCTACTTTCTTCTGTAGCAGTTTCTAATTTTTCTCCTTCTACTTTGCAAGAGACAATTAATAGTAGTGATAAAGAAATATAAAGCAGTGATTTGAACATGAGGATAATTTACTGAGTTAATGTATTGAGTAGTAAGAATTAAGCATTTCTAAAGATATAAAAAAATGCATAAAAGAACATTAGTAGTAGGCGCATCGGAAAAACCGGATAGATATTCTAACAAAGCTGTCAAACGGCTTATCGCAAATGGTCATGAGGTGATAGCGTTAGGAAGAAAAATAGGGCAAATAGATGATCAAGAAATAATCACTGAAATCGAAAATAAAAACGACATACATACCATTACCGTTTATATAGGCATAGACCATCAAAATGACCTGCCCAAATTGATAAATGAAATAAAGCCTAAACGAGTTATATTCAACCCAGGAACAGAAAATAAAAACCTCTGCCTAAGCTTAAATGAAAGTGGAATAGAATGCATCAATGCATGCACACTTGTCATGCTGAGCATTGGTGATTATTGATGATATAAATCGGTGCTAAAGTAACATAGATTAAAGACCTCTTCGTTTGATTTCTTTAGTGATAAATTGTAATTCTCTGCTCATATCACCAGTAATAGAAGTGTTCTCTTTTGCCCTTCTTATGAGGTATGGAATGACTTCCTTCAGCGGTCCATAAGGCAAATATTTAGCAACGTTATAACCTGCCTCAGCTAAGTTAAATGTTATATTATCACTCATTCCATATAGTTGGCAGAAATTAACATGTGAGTGATTCTTCGGTATCTGTTTTTGATCTACTAATTGCGCTTGTAACATACTACTATGGACATTATGTGTTGCACATGCGGAAGATATATTCTTATAGTTTTCAATACAAAATCTTACGGCATCATTATACATTCTGTCAGTTTCGTCTTTAGTTTTATTTATAACAGATGCTATATTTTTTTCCTCAGCATAAGTACGCTCTTTATCCATATAAGCGCCTCTTACAAGCTTAGCTCCAAGCATATAGCCATTAGACATTGCTTGGTCGTAAGATGCCTTGAGATAATCTAACTTATCATTACGATACAACTGGAAAGTATTGAATACAATGACTTCATTCTTGTTATATTTATCCATCATTTCTTCTACCATGGAATCTATGGTAACCTGTACCCAGCTCTCTTCTGCATCTATCATAACGCCTACTTTCAGATCATATGCTCTCTTACATATGCTATCTAACCTACTAATCAGTTGAGACTTTTGATATTCCTCATCAGCTGTGAGCATCTCACTTGTTTGCATCTTGATAAGTAGCTGATTATCAGCTAATCCAGAAAGTTTAGTTACCACAATAGGTACTGAACTATTAGAAGCGGCAAATTCCACAGCTTTGACTATCTCTTGCATTACTCCATCAAGTTCCTCCTTAGTAGTCTTAGCCTCTGCACCATAATCTAATATTGTCAGTACATTGTATTTATACAATAAATCGATAGATTTCTGAGTATCAAGCAGTGTCTCTCCACCTACAAATTGTTTGAAAATTGTTGCCTTAAGTGAAGACTTAACGAATGGAAGATTAATCTTCAGTGCTGTAGGTGTAAACACACTTCCCAAAGTGACTAAAAAAGGATTATTCATCATTCTGAATAGCCATTTTAATCGCTTCAATTCAGAATCGTTTTGGTAACCAAAAGCGATCTCTGTATTATTGAAATCCAGTCCAATTTCTGGCTTTGTATCCATTAAATAATATTAAGTATTGTAGTATTTATTGAGATTATGTCGCTATCCATATAAGTCAATCTAATTTGTAAATAAAACAAATATAATTTTCTGACTAAGCTACAATCAAAAGTAGTCTTTTTTCAGAATTAACATGACTTGTTGCAGGTCAAAATAAAAGAGTAATTATGATCCATTATGTAATGGGAAAATTGATGGATTGATTAGGGCAAAACATTCTCTATGTACTTTCTAATTCGCTTCTTATTAAAAGCATAGTCGCAATTTTATGTTTACAAATCGGTCCTCCTTTGTATGGGCAACTGCATAAATGTGTAAACAATCTAAAATTATCATCTAACACTATGTCGACGGTATACTCTTCAGTGCCTTTTACTTTAGATAGATAAGCATTTTGACCAGACAAATCAAGAGAAATAATAGAACCTCTTTCTAATAAGTCAGCACCTTTATTAAGCATATCTCGAGAAACAAGTTTCTCCAAATCAGGTAAAGGCTTATGAGGTTCTTCTTTCATACTTATTACCAATTAAATTATTTGGTATTCCATATTTTCCATGAAGCTTCAGCTTGTAATTCAAGCATCTGAAGGCCATTTATTATGGTTGCGCCTTTCTGTTCTGCTTTTGCTAAAAACATTGATTTCTTTGGATTATAAATAAGGTCATACAATAAATGATCAGCTGTCAATAACTGGTAGGGAATATCGGGATAGGTGTCTTGATTAGGTGACATACCCAAGGGTGTTGTATTCACGATTATCTTGTGTTGTTGCATGACTGAATCATCGATATCTTTGTATAGCAAATCACCTCTAGAGCGAGAGACTACTGTGCAATTATAATCTAACTGATTCATAGAATACGCTACTGCTTTACTTGCTCCACCTGATCCTAATATCATGCATTTTGTCATTATATCATCATGGAGCAAAGGTCTAATACTATCTGTAAAACCATTATAATCTGTATTGTACCCTATAAGACTATCACCATTCTTCTTAATAGTATTTACAGCTCCGATAGCTTCTGCTGTGGAATCTATAGAATCTAATAATGGAATGACTTTCTCCTTATAAGGAATCGTCACATTAAGCCCTAACAATCCTTCTTCAAATAAAACAAAAACATCTGAAATATCCTCTATAGGATAGGACTGATAATCAGCATCGATGATGCCCTCTCTTGCAAACTTATCTCTGAAGTAGTTAGGCGAAAAGCTGTGAGACAATGGATAACCTATTAGTCCATATTTTCTAATTTGATTCGTCATTACTTACCCTTTCCTTGAAATAAAATAAGAACTGTAAAGATCATAATTTTTACATCTAATAATATCGACATATTCTCAAGATATATCAAATCAAACTTCATTCTCTTTATCATCTCATCTACATCTGAAGCGTATCCATACTTCACCTGTCCCCACGACGTTATACCAGGCCTGACCTTAAGCAATTTGCTGTAAAGTGGTTCTGTATCAGTAATCTTATCGATATAAAATTGTCTCTCGGGACGAGGTCCAACCAATGACATCTCCCCTACCAAGACATTAAAAAATTGTGGCAACTCATCTAACCTATACTTCCTCATCACCATACCCCACGGCGTAATACGGCTATCATTATTAGATGATAATTGTGGACCTTTAGCCTCTGCATTATCGTACATAGATCGGAATTTTATTATACTAAATATCTTACCATTTTTTCCTATTCTCTCTTGTCTATAAAAGATAGGGCCAGAGGAAGATAACCTCACCTTTATAATAATAAATAAGTACAGTGGAATTAATAATATCAGTGCAAAAAGAGAGACAAATATGTCCATCAGTCTCTTTGCAATACGTTCATAATTAGGCATGAGTTTCTGATCTATTTCTATGAGGCCTGCATCATAGATATGATTCATTTTTACCTTACCTATCATAATGTCATACATGTCAGGTATTATCTTAACATTAACCGTATCTCTGAACTCATATAATAGTTGTAATATGCTATTTATTTTCTTATGATCTGTTGTTTCTATTGCTATAATTACATCTTCGATTTCTTCCTCTTCCAGAACATCATGCAGCTTATCTACAGATCCTAAGGATTGCAATTTTCCTCTTAGGTTATTCTCAGTACTACCATTAGTATCTAAGTATCCTATGATGTTATGACCAAACTTATGGTCTTGCTTTTCGAAATTCACATATAGCTGCAAAGCACTGCTATCATTACCTATCATCAGGGTCTTATAGGATACTCTTCCAGACATTAAGCGATACTTAGCCCATGTCAAAAAAAGCATTCGGAATATTACTGTAATGAAAAAATGCAATGAGAAAAGTCTCAAAAAGGGTTGCCAGTAGGATGTATATTTGTAAGTTGTATCGTCCACCATAATTGTGAAAAACAAAACTACAACGCCGATAAATGAAAGTATAAATGTCCGACGTAAAGTCGCTAATCGAGAGTAGCGATAAATATCCTGATATTTATCAAAAACAGAATACAAAATCAGCCAAGCAAAAGGAACTACTAAGAGTCCTACGATCAATTTAGTATCCTGGAATAATTCTGATATTCCAATGTCTACTTCTTCTACTCGACGCCTATACTTAAAGAATAAAAACCAAGCAATTACAGCAGATAACCAGTCGAGAAATCTGTAGAATAATAATTCTGTTTCGCGACGCTTACTCATTACTCAGAATCGATTCTAATGGAATATACATTCTCCACATTAAAATGAAATAAGCTTAATATTATCGAGAGAAATAGAACCATAATCATCGTCTCCAGAGATGTTAGAAAACAATAACTGAAATCCGTCAAAATTATTCCTCAGCACCTCTTCGGTAAGGTCTAAGTAGATCTTATTGTACGTATCGGATTCTTTGAGTTGTATCTTGTAGACTCTCCTGCCCTGATTACCTGTGATACCAAGGATGCCTACTCTAAGTGGGATATCATTCTTATAATCTAATTCCAAAAATACGAATGTATTATTTACATCTGCAACTGGAAAAATAGTAAAAGTAGACTTCTCAAAAAACGGATTATCTTCATCTGTTGTAATGGTTCCTCCAAAATCTCCAGACCTTGCGTTTCCATCTCTTGTAATAGCAATGTTTTCATTGCCACCTACATTTTGAGCTATGATATGTGCATCTTCGAAGTCTTCTAAGTACAGAAATTGACTATCCGATCTATAGGTAAATGATGGAGCAATTGTTACGCTTGTATTAGCTACAAAATTTAATGTTGTGTCTAATGATTGGTAGAAAGGATATTCTAATGGTCTATCATTCTGACCATTATTGAAAATCACTGGAGAAATGCTAATATTTACATCTGAATTATCAGAGAGAACTGGCACTTCAGCTGGTAAATTATAGACGCCTATATTAAAACCGTCAGCATATACAGATACAGCAAATATGCTTTCTGTGTTGGCACCTTGATCAGCAATTACTGATAATCGGACATCGTCAGAAATCGATAGATACATGGGACTCTCATCATTTCCATCTATAAATGAACATGATGCAACTGATATGCTGAGTAGGAGGATTATTATTTTATTTATCATAAGATAGATGATTCTATAGCTGTTCTTTCTATTTGATCTGCGATACGTGTCGTTCTTAATGCTGCCTGACAATTGACCTTAGATTGCTTTTCCGAGACGATGGATTGATAGAAGTCAATGAGTTCATCTTGTATCGCATTACCTGATAGCGATCCAGAAGACTTATATGACATATATTTCTTACGTTTTCCAAAATTCATTTCCATATGATCAGACGCAGGTGTGTCTGACATCGCCACGACCTCTGCTTTCTTTTCTATAAGATCCAGACTAAGGTAGGTCTTCTCTTGGAATATTCTAAACTTCCTCATCTGCTTAAGGCTCATTCTACTTGCTGTGACATTAACCACACTTTTGTTTTTGAACTCTATTCTGGCACTGCATATGTCCATACTATCAGATATAAGCCTGACACCATTAGCTCTGATTTCTCTGACCTCCGCATCTATCATACTGAGTGCCATGTTTAAGTCATGAATCATGAGATCAAAAACCACCGACACATCACTCCCTCGCTCGTTAAACGAGGCCAATCTATGGACTTCTATAAATCGCGGATTATCGATCTCGGGTTCTATATATTTAAATGCAGGATTATACCTTTCTACAAATCCTACTTGGCTAATAATCTTAGGATTACCAATGAGTAATGCTCCGATCTCTTCTGCTTGCTCTAATGTGCTTGTCATAGGTTTCTCCACGAAAACATGCTTTCCATTCTCTATCGCCTGCGTAACAAGATCATGGTGTGTACTGGTCGTAGATGCTATGATACATGCATCACACTCCATCATAAGTGCATCGGCAGAGGATGCAACTAAAGTATCAAGAGTAGCTGTAGCTGAACTGGATAATGCAGGATCGTAAACTCCAGCCAATACAAATGGAGTCCCTTCTAAGCACTTATGATGGATCTTACCTAAGTGTCCATAACCGAATAAGCCAACTCTTATCATATAATCGCAAAAGTCAATTACTAAAATAAATGAACAGAAATATGAGTAAAATAAGTATGAATCCAACCAAACTAAAGAAAATTAATCGCCTCAAATGTCCTATAAAACCAATCACTTTCTCAGCTTCGTTAGGGTAGTTTCTTCTCAGGAAAGCATCGGCCTTTGGCTTATTAAATATCATACCAGGTGCCAGCTCTACTTGCTTATCTCTCAAAGTTTTGTAACTTTTCACAATTTTGATTCTGATGTATACATTGATGATAACCATCAGCAGCACGACAGGAATAATAAAATATGAAATGAAAAGAGAAATAGCCAGCGTTAGCAACATATACAGAACTTATATTCTTAAGAGCCTAAAAATAGTAGCAATAATCCAATTATCATTCTATTGCTCTATAAGTTTTGCACAAGTGGATGACAGTTATTACCTGCCAGAGATCAGCTATAGCACTGAAATTCCTACTCCTAAAGAAATACTCAACTACCAGATAGGAGAATGGCACATCAGTCATGATCAGCTGGTATACTGCTTAGAGAAACTATGTGCTAGTAGTGACAAATGCACCTACAGAGAATACGGCAGAACCCATGAGAATAGACCTCTGATTAATCTTGTCATCAGCAATCCGAAAAACCTAAAGGATATCGATAATATCGTGCAAAATCATGCACAACTCACCGATCCATTAACATCTAAGAACATCGAAACTGAGAAGACACCCATCATAATATATCAGGGATACTCAGTGCATGGTAACGAAAGCAGTGGCGCTAATGCATCTCCGATGGTCGCCTATTATTTGCTCGCTGGACAATCGGATATGCTGGATGAGTTACTGGAAGAATCGATCATCATCTTAGATCCTTGCTACAATCCAGATGGTCTACAAAGATTTAGCACGTGGGCAAATAGTCATAAGCATAGTAATCTGACATCTGATCCTTCCAGTCGAGAATTCAATGAAGTGTGGCCCGGTGGAAGGACTAATCATTATTGGTTTGATCTTAATCGAGATTGGATATTTAATATCCATCCTTCGAGTGCATCGAGAATCGCTAACTTTCATTATTGGAAACCAGATATCCTCACCGATCATCATGAGATGGGCTCTAATTCTACATTCTTTTTTCAGCCAGGTATACCAAGCAGGACTAATCCTAATACCCCTCCGATTAATCAGAGCCTGACGGAAGAGATCGGGACTTATCATGCAGCTGCATTAGACTCTATAGGCTCACTTTATTATACTAAGGAATCCTTTGATGACTTCTATTACGGCAAGGGCTCCACCTATCCCGATATCAATGGTTGCATCGGTATATTATTCGAGCAAGCCAGTGCTCGTGGGCATCTCAGAAAAACCAATAGTGGATTACTTTCATTTCCATTTACAATAAGAAATCAATTTGTGACGGCTCTATCGACGCAGACAGCAGGTCTCGAGATGAAAGAAACCATCCTTAATTTCAAAAGAGATTTCTATAAAGATCGATATAACAAGGCCTCAGATGGGTATTACATATGGGAAGAAGCAGATCATTATAAAGCATCTTTTTTTGTAAATATGCTCACCCGCCACGGCATAGACATATATAAGAATAATAAGAACCGTACGCTCCAAGGGAAACAATTTTCTAAAACTAATTCCTATATCGTTCCAAAAAAACAAAGGCAAACGACATTAGTCAAAACAATTTTTGAACGAGTGAATACATTCCAAGATAGCTTATTCTACGATGTATCTGCATGGACATTACCATTAGCAATGAATATGAAATATGCTGAAGTCGATGGGAAATTAGATATGACCAATGCAACAAAAATTACTTCTATAAATTACGAGCAAACAAATAGTCCAATCAATGATAAAGATTATGCGGTAGCTATCAATTGGTCCAATTATCATGCGCCGACCTTACTATACAGTCTCCTCGATAAGGATATTAATATCAGAGTGATCACAGAAGCCACACAACTTAAATCGAATGGAAAACAACGATCATTCGAAGTAGGCACTATAATCGTACCGTTAGCTAATCAAAAAATGGAAAAATCTGAATTAGTCGCTTATATCAATCAAGAATCTCAGGCGAATTATGTAGATGTCTACCCTATCGATACTGGATTCTCTGTCGGAGGGAAATCTCTCGGAAGTCCACAGAGAAATGTCATAAGCAAACCTAATATCGCCATGATCGTAGGTAACGGAATCAATGCTTATGAAGCAGGCGACAATTGGTACCAGTTAGATTTTAGATATAAGATTCCAATCACCATGCTCGACAAGCAACAAATAGTCAGAGCCGATCTCGATAAGTACAACATAATTATATTGCCAGATGGAAGCTACTCTAAGGATGATAAAGCGCATGAAAAAATTAAAGAATGGGTGGCAACTGGCGGCACCCTACTCTGCATCAGACGAGCCATCACCTATGCCAATGACACAAAGCTCATAGATCTCAAGGTCAAGAAAAAGATCAAAAAGGATACATCTGATACCAGCTATACAAAATTTAGAAATTATAGAGGCTCGCAAGTCATCGGTGGAGCCATATTAGAATCTGCAATAGATCTGGATCATCCATTATTCTATGGATATGAGGATGCCACATTGCCAGTATTTAAGAGAGGTACACAATTCTATAAGGTGACTGAGAAAGCATCTACACCGATGGTATATACTTCTGACCCCATGCTCTCGGGCTATGCTTCTAAGCAAAATGCCGAGAAAGCTCAAGGCGCAGCAGGAATTGTCTGCTTTGCCCAGGGAAAGGGCAAAGTTATCGCAATGGTAGACAATCCTAATTTTAGAGGATATTGGCTGGGTGGGAGTAAGTTATTTGCTAATGCTGTCTTTTTCCACCCATTAATTACAAATGAAAAGCTATCTAATTAATAGACAAATGCCTTAAAAAACCATGATTTAACGTCGAATTAGGGCATTAAATGCTCTGTTTTCATACATTTGCCCCGTTTTTAATCTGAACTTCAAAAGTTCAACAATCATTGACAAACTAAAAAAACTAAGAATATGAGCGGGACAAAAATTTCAATATCCAAAAGAGGTAAACTAACCGTACCTAAAGACCCTATTATTCCTTTTATAGAAGGAGATGGTATCGGACCTGACATCTGGGCATCAGCTGTCAAAGTATTCGATGCAGCAGTAGAGAAAGCATATGCTGGAGATAGAAAAATACACTGGAAAGAAGTATACGCTGGCGAAAAAGCAAATTCAAGAAAATCTGGCGATTGGTTACCGAAAGAAACAACTGATTCCATCGCTGATCACTTAGTGGCAATCAAAGGACCACTAACCACTCCCGTAGGTGGCGGATTCAGATCTCTTAATGTCGCGATTAGACAAAGACTCGATCTATATGCATGTGTACGACCAGTGAAATGGTACAGAGGAGTTCCTTCTCCTGTCAAAAAACCAGGTCTTGTAGATATGGTCATCTATAGAGAAAATACTGAAGATATATATGCAGGTATCGAGTACTTACACGGTACTGAAGAGAATGATAAAGTGAAAAAATTCCTCATAGAAGAGATGGGAGTTACAGGCATCAGGTTCCCTGACACCGCTTCTCTCGGAGTGAAGCCAGTATCTGTAGAAGGAACAGAGAGATTAGTCAGAGCAGCGATTAATGCAGCCATCAAAAACAAAAAAGCTAAGTCAGTAACGCTTGTCCATAAGGGCAATATCATGAAGTTCACAGAAGGAAAATTCAAAGAGTGGGGTTACGAATTAGCTAAGAAAGAATTCGGTGGTCAAGACCTCGACGGTGGACCATGGCAAGTGATAAAGCACAAGGATAGAGAGATCATTATCAAAGATGTGATCGCAGATGCATTCTTACAGCAGATCTTACTCAGACCTGCTGAATACGATGTCATCGCTACACTAAATCTAAATGGTGACTACATCTCAGATGCACTCGCAGCAGCTGTCGGAGGTATCGGAATTGCACCAGGTGCTAACATTAATTATGAGAGTGGTATTGCAGTGTTCGAAGCGACACATGGTACTGCTCCTAAGTATGCTGGTCAGGACAAAGTTAATCCGAGTAGTGTGATTCTGTCTGGTGTTATGATGTTTGATTATATGGGATGGAGTAAGGTCGGTAGAACAATAGAAAAGGGCATCAAAGGCGCTATCAAATCAAAGAGGGTCACCTATGACTTCGAAAGACTGATGAAAGATGCTACCTTAGTTAAGTGTTCTGAGTTTGGTGATGAGATTATCAAGAATATGTAATACAACGCGTTTCGTGTTTTTAGTTATAAATAAAGCCTGCTCATTTTTGAGTGGGCTTTTTGTTTTTCGTTCAGAAACCCTCGATTATTACAATAACAATATATTTGATTCCCCCGCTCGTCTCAGCTTGCAGCTAATACCATTTAAATTTTAAGATGTCGGTTAAGATTATAGAATAAAATTTGTTAAGATTAAGGCAAAAAACGCAATCATAGTGGTAGCTATGGTGAGTATTTTTAACGCAGAGATTGGCTAATTCTATTATAATATTTCCGACATTCTAATGTTTAAATGGTATAAGATGCTATATGCTTGAAAAAAAAGATCATCTTCATATTTAACTGTCGTTATCGATAGCTACCGGTATTGAATTACTTAAGCATATTGCATCGATGCTACAAGCATCGACGAACAGCGGCGTTAAATACTTACATTACTCCTCCGCTCGCCCCCTCGCTCGTCTCAGCTTCCACCAAAGGTCGACAAGTGCAGCTGAGATACTATAAGCTTAAAACTTAAGACCATAATAAATCTAACTGTGGTTACATTTTAGATTTCCACATTCAAACTTGAAAGCTTCCAAATTTTGTCAACATATATATTTACATATAATCAATTATGTTTCCATATAAGTTTACTAAATAAATATATTTGTAAATATAAATGTTTACCTACCATCTAAGTTTCCACCCGCTCGTCTCAGCTTATAGCTGAAATGCGATACACTTGCAACAAAAGACCATCCCAAAATCTAACTGCGGTAGTGAATTTTGTACATTTATTAATTGCACGGTCATATGATCATCATTCGTAATGGACTATACTTTATAAGATGCATTGTAGTAGGTAGGGTCGACGTGTCTAGTCTCACCTAAACGGATAACCGCAAGACAGAATTACATACGCAATATTTAATAACGATGAACAATATTATCAATATTATCGATCACCATTATATTGTACGATTAATAGGGGGGTTAGACCATAAGACACAGGCTATTGAACTATCCCGTAATTAGAAAAGAGGATTCTCTCATTAGATTGAGTGAATCCTCTTGTATAATCAAAATCATTAATAATATTAGGTTCCTAAGTCGTCACTATCAGAAAGTGACACCCAATGATAAAGTGAGCCTGTTAGCACTTTTCTCTAATTTCATCTCGTCATTACCAAAATTAAAACTATCAGAAATAGAATTAAATTTATCAATATAAATAACATCTAAATGTAATGCGCCTAATCTATATCCAATTAGCATCTGAAAACCGTGATCTATCTTGTTACTTGTATCTCTGTAGTAAGAGAATTGACTCAATTCACTATTTTTATCAGCTAATATTTCTAATATATGTCCCACCCCTAACTTGAAGTTCTTCCGGATAATTACACCTGCTGTTACAGGAATTTCTACTACATAGAATTCTTCTATGTACTCAGAAGAGATTGCATCAGATTTTTTAAAACTATCCATCGAATACTTCTGTCCATATGTTGTTGCGAGTACTTCAGTTTGTATAAAGAATGGACCTAAATCTCTGTAAGCCATCAAGCCTATAGACTTTACATTTGTTCCACCAATATATCTCAAGTTATAGAGTCCATGATCTGACCACGACTGTATTCGAAAATCTGATTCAGACTGAGTTAATATTCCCACACCCATTTTTGGACCTACAGACCATTGCGCAGAAACATTTAAACAAAATAATAGTGATACCAAAATGGTCATTTGATTTTTCATATTTACTTTTTATATTTTTTAAATATTTGAGTTTGGATAACTATAACTAAAAAATTGGTTAGGTATATTATTTCCTTTTTTTCTTAATTCGCGATATTTGTTATCTCCCTCCATTTACACTTACCTAATTCGGTTTATATTCGTAAACGTTGCATGGCTAAAAAATTAATATCTGAATGAGACATTAATCCACTCCTTACAAATAGATTATTTCTCTTGATCTTTCGGAATAATGTTTTCAATTTTTCATTTGTCTTACACCTATTTATAACCTAATGACTGTCTATTACCTAATGAGTGATTAGTCTTACGATATTTTAAAAAAAATAAAATAATGACTCTGTAGAAATCTGACGAAGTATCATCTTCTCACTCTCCCCTCAGAAATAACAAAAGAAAAAAAATTGTCAAGATTTGACGATCATTCTTATAGATGGCATACACTCATACAGAACGTCTATCCTTATCACCTTCTTCAACTATAGGAATTCAACTATAGGTACCATCAGTATCGGCTGGATATCAAGAGGAAATACGATCGAGTTGGACTATATTGGAACGTATATTAGTAGCGCTATAGGATGATATCGACTTTAAGAACAATAAGGTTAGCCTAATGGCTATAGAGACTGGTGTGTAATAGAGACTGGTGTGTATTGGGTACTCGTCAGAGATAGAATATCTAATGCCCATGTATTGCAATACAAAAAGTTAATTAAGTTATAACGAGGCAGTAATGCTATACAGAAAGCAATGTTATAATTATTTTCAGACAAATAACCTTTACAACTACTAAAATTAAATCCATGTTATCTAAATTCTATCTTACAATAATTTTTGTAGCATTATTCCAATTCTCTTATTCGCAGACAGAGTACTTTCCGTTAAATGTCGGAAATATTTGGATGTACGATCTCGAGGCGGACATACCAGGTGATATAGACACACTAACATGGATTATAGCATCCGAAGAGTCAGTACAACTTAATGAGATGGTTAAGGTCTATGAACTTCTGAGTATAAATAAGAACGATACTTTTGCCAGGAGGATCTACATAACAGAATCTAATCCTAATGAGTTAGTATTCGTAGATTATCCTGAAGAAGTTGTAGATCTAGATTGTGAATTTAAATTGTTGTTAGAATATACGGAAGTTGACACCATTATGTGTGACGGAGACTCAGATAGGATTTCGAAATATCATGGCACTTACGAAACCAACGAAGGTTTGGTATTCGAAGATTGTTGGACATTAGCCGAATTTGATGGTGAAGAAAGGGAAGACATATACTTCATAGCTCCTAACGTAGGAATGATTGCATATATAAAAGATGCAGGTGATACAATTCCTAATGTAGAGATTATGAGCTTTGGCTTTCTCTCCAGTGACTTAGATGTGACAGAGAACTTAGACCTGCAGCTATACCCTAATCCTACAGACGGCATACTTAATCTTACATCTGGTGTAGATGTAAGTGCTGATTATATTTATATTTTAGAAATGAAAGGAAGCATTGTCAAGAGAGAAGCATACAACCCATCAGCAAAGATCAATACCACTGATATCAGTTAGGGACAATATCTTATAGTCATCCAGAAAGGCAATAGAGTTATCTGGAGGGAAAAGTTTATAAAAATATAAAGGGCTGTATATAACCAAAGAAAGAATCTCAGAATAAAGATTTACATATTTTAAAGTTATATTCTATGAAATACTTAGTCATTACGCTGGTCTACATTCTGTATAGCACCACTAGCTTTGCTCAGGTTGATTGGAGTGCTTTTATGGAACCAGATGGATATTTGCAGAGACTAATCATAGATCCTCGAATTTCGTTCTCGAATGATAAGAATGATTTTACTAATTCCGAAAATGAATCATTTCGTGCTCAGCTACTTACAAGATATTCATTAAATCAAGTTAGTGATCGTTCTATTCTAAACCTGAACATAGAACACAATCTCATCTATATTAATAACAAAAGAAACCTTACACCAACAGCGAACTTTACATCTAATACCATTTTGCTTTCAGGTTCTTATAGTTGTTATACGGAATCCAGAAGAGGAATCTTCTTGCGAGCTCAGCCAGTATTTTCCTATGATAATCAAGCCAATAGATCTGGAGACGACAGCTTTGTTATAGAGGGTAATTATGGCATCGGTTTTGGACGATTAGAAAATGTGTCCACAGTCTATCAAGCTATCAGGATCGATAAGAATCTCTACGGCAATGCAGGCAATGATCAAGAAAGCTTGTACCAATTGGCGAGAGGCTTAAGGTCTATACAATACAACAATGCACTGGACACCAGAATGAGAAATGTCGAGAATCAGACTGCATTCTTACAGATGTTAGATAACCAAGGTTATGAAGTATCGACTTATAATAATATCGCTAATGCTATAGATATGTTTAGATTCGAAAGGCCATTCCTATTATTTCATGGATATGAAATTAATACAGGCATTTCTCCCATGATAACAAATATAGGTTCAGACCTATACAATGGGTTTATAAATGGGACATATGCTCGGGCAATTAATGATACATGGCACTGGACCATCAATGCAGAATTGAAAATTAACTTATCAGATGATAACAACACTTCTTTTGGTGGTACAAACACAATCACCTACCTACCGACTGCAAGAACGCAGATCAGTCTATCTCAGTCTTATTTTAATACAGATAATGTGGATGACCTATCACTAAGATTACATGCTTCCTACTTTGTATCCCCGAAGCTGAGTTTATTTCTTAATACTTCATATAATAAATATACCAGCAACTTTGGAACTTCAGATCGTAGTCGAACGATCTTTAATCACGATATGGGACTGAAGTACTATATCTTCTAAAAATTGGAAAAGCCCCGATTGACATCGAGGCTTCATCATTTATTTCAATAAATTGTATTCTCTATCTAAGCAGAAAAGCTTGTACCACATCCACAGGTATCTTTGGCATTGGGATTATTAAATATAAATCCTCTATTCTCTAATCCATCCAGCCAGTCTATCTCTATGCCCACAAGATATAAGCCATGAGAAGGCTCCATGTAGACGGTGATGCCATTGACATCATATTCTTGGTCTTTCTCAGTCTTCTCATCGAATCCTAAGACATATGAGAAGCCTGAACAGCCCCCTCCCTTAATACCGACTCTTAGACCATGACCTTCTGGCACTTGCTTCTCATCGAATAATCGAGACAGTTGCTTGATGGCACTCTCAGTAAGTTTGATCGGAGCTTCCTTTTTTATAAATGTTTCTTCCATAATCCTTATACGATGTTTTCTTCATCAAAAGTAAGAAGTTATTTAATCACTTCTTAGCTATAATTATAACTTTGTAACAGACGAAGCGCTTTATTAGTTTACATCTCATATTTATAATCACATAATGGGAGAAATAATTCTCGAGATCATCAAGTATACCATTCCAGGCCTTATCGTACTCGCCGCGAGTTACCTTATCCTAAAACAATATATGCAGGGCCAATATCAGCTCAAAGCACTCGAGCTCCAAGCTAAGTATAGTAAGGATGCCATCCCACTGAAACTACAGGCCTATGAGAGATTGCTACTCTTATGCGACCGTATCCATATGCCTAATCTCATTCTGCGACTTAAGACTAAGGATATGAATGCCGTAGAGCTGAAAAATTCCATGATCATATCTATCCAGAAAGAGTATGAGCACAACATGGCTCAGCAACTATACACCAGTCAGAACTTATGGGATATACTAACCCTAAGCAAAAATGATCTTATCTCTATGGTCAATAAAATAGGAGATGCATATGACAATACTGTGGATGCGGACACCCTTGCTCATGCATTACTATCAGAATATGGCAGCCTACAGAAAAGCCCATTGGATTATGCCATTGCTGCAATCAAAGAAGAAGCTAAAATAATATTGAATGTATAGACTCTCACTACTTATAAGTCTCTTACTGTGTCTACTAAGTTGTAAGACGACTCAGGTTGTTACAACTTCCGCAGATACAGTAACTGATTACTATATCGCTGATACAGAGGTCACAAACTTACGTGCCTACCCAGATAATAAGGAGGATAAAAGTATAACGGAAATGATAGCGCCTTATAAGGTGGAAATGTCTAAAGAGATGGACATCACCATAGGTATGCTTCCGCAAGAGATAAAGAAAGGTAAACCTAACTCAAGTATGGGCAGCTGGTTCTGTGATATCTTACATGCGGCATCAGAGAGAGTCTATGATGGAAAAGTAGATTTTGCCTTGCAGAACTATGGTGGACTTAGAGTACCCTCTGTCTCTAAGGGACCACTGACTAAAGGCAAAATATTCGAGCTGATGCCATTCGATAATAAACTGGTCATCCTCTCACTCTCTACCGATCAGTTAAAAGAACTCTGTGACCTCATCGCAGATAGTGGAGGCTGGCCGGTCAGTTACGGATTATCGATGAAGATGGATCGTAAGAAAGCGACTGATATAAAAATAAATGGAGAAGCTATAAATAAAGGTCAGATGTATAATGTCGCAATCACCGACTACATTGCAAACGGTGGCGGTGGTGCTGATTTTCTAAAAGAAATACCTCAGCATGACACAGGTTTTTTCATCAGAGATGTGGTGATAGAACAATTAGAGATGATGATGGACAATGGCACACCTATTACTGTAGACAAAACTAAACGTATAAAATAATCAGATGATACAACGTCGGACATTCCTTAAGCAATCTCTGGGCAGCTCATTCCTGATGGCGACTTCTGCATTCCCTCTAAGTGCAATGATCAGCGAGCCATATATCACTAAGCTCACGATATTACATACTAATGATGTACATAGTCGCATAGAACCATTCCCGATGGATGGTAGTCGTAATGAAGGCTTAGGAGGCGCTGCAAAGCGTAAGGCAATGATAGATAAGATCCGTAAGGAAGAGGAGAATATCCTACTGGTAGATAGTGGAGATATCTTCCAAGGAACACCTTACTACAATTATTTCGGAGGAGAACTGGAAATGAAACTTATGACGGAGATGGGTTATGACGCTGCGACTATGGGTAATCATGATTTTGATGGTGGTATAGATGGATTCGAAAAGCAGATGGTGCATGCAGATTTTCCATTCATTGTCAGTAATTATGATTTTGGTGATACCATCTTACATGACAAAATCAATAAGCAGAAAATATTCCAGTATGGTGATATAAAAATAGGTGTCGTAGGAGTCGGTATAGAGCTCGCAGGACTAGTCCCCGAATCACTCTACAAAAAGACAATCTACCAAGACCCAATAAAATATGCAGACAAGCATGCTCAAAGTCTAAAACAAGATCATGATTGTGATTATGTTGTCTGCTTATCACACCTAGGATATTCCTATAAAGGATCCTTAGTATCAGACCAGATAATGGCACAGAATACTTCTTACATTGACTTGATATTAGGAGGACATACACACACCTTTTTATCTAAGCCAGATATCCGTAGAAACAGAAAAGGTAAGGAAGTAATCATCAATCAAGCGGGTTGGGCAGGCATTCTTTTAGGTCGAGTAGATATTTATTTTGAAAAAAATAAAAATGGGAAATGTATGAGTTGTAAGAACACTTTTGTTAAATAATCACAGACTAAGATTGGATGCTAATGCATTACAAATATTATTTTTTTTTATATGTTTTTTTGTTTGTCCCTCAGTAATAGTAGCTTGTCATCTAATTTAAATTTTAACGTAACAGAGCTTTGTCATACCCACTTATTTTTCCAATATTTGCCATCCCGTAAAACAAACTTATAATCTCAAACCAATCAAATTTCAAAGATCGATTATCTTCCAAAACTGAGATCTTTTTTTAACCTGATTGTGTACATAAACCTAAAACAGTAGTCGATGCAAGAATCTCATGATTCCGTGTGGAAGAATTGTCTATCTACCATAAAAGAAAATGTTCCTGACTCGAGTTACAATACTTGGTTTAAACCAATCAAACCAATCAAATACGATAACTATACCCTAACGATACAAGTTCCTAATCGTTTTTTCTACGATTATATAGAGGAACACTATATTAATACTCTCAAAAAAACAATCTATCAAGTACTAGGACCTAAAGGACAATTAGAATATAAAATTGTACTTGATAATACATCATCTACAAAAGCTACAAATAACTTCTCTTCTAAAGACATCAAGAATCCATTTGTAATTCCAGGTCTTAAGAAAGTCAAAATAGATTCAAATCTTATTCCGAAGTACACATTTGATAATTACATAGAAGGTGATTGTAATAAGCTGGGAAGATCAGCAGGATTATCTATCTCACAGAAGCCAGGTAAGACAGCTTTTAATCCACTTGTTATTTTTGGAGATGTGGGATTAGGAAAGACTCACTTAGCTCATGCCATAGGTAATGAGATTATTAAGCATAATAAAGATTATAATGTAGTCTATCTGACGACGGAGACATTTACTAGTCAGATTGTATCAGCGATACGCAAGGGATCTATGGAAGATCTAATTAACTTCTATCAGCTGATCGATACACTAATCATCGATGACATACAATTCTTAGCAGGAAGAGAGAAGACGCAAGATATCTTCTTCAATATATTCAACCAATTACAACAGACTAACAAGCAGATTATACTGACTTGCGATAGAGCACCGAAAGACTTAGAAGGTGTCAATGAGCGATTAATCAGTAGATTTAAATGGGGACTAACCGCTGACGTAAAGTCACCAGACTTTGAGACCAGACTTGCCATTATGCAAGAGAAGGTCGGAAGCGATATAGATAGAATTCCTAATAATGTAATGGATTACATCTGCTTTAACATTAAGAGAAACATCAGAGAACTCGAAGGTGTTATCATCTCCCTATTGGCTCAGGCTAATCTAAATAATAGAAGTATAGATATCGATCTTGCTAAGGAGGTGATTCAGAAATTTGTCACTCAAGACATTAAAGGTATATCAGTAGAGAATATCGCTAAGTTAGTGGCTGATCACTTTGAAGTACCAGTAGAGAAGCTTAGTAGTAAGACACGTAAGCGCTCTATTGTGATCGCCAGACAATTATCTATGTACTTGGCTAAGAACTATACTAAGGATTCTCTTAAGGCCATAGGAGCTAATTTTGGAGGTAAGGACCACAGTACAGTTATCTACTCTATTAATACCGTGAGAGACCTTATCGATACAGATACGATCTTCAAGGACTTAGTGGCAGAGTTAGAAAAGAAAGTGGAACTTAGTCTCATTCACTAATTCAGTACCTATATCGATAATGACGATGAAATATCTAATGCTGGCAAGCTTGATATTAGTCTGCATGGTATCACTTTCTGACTGTAAGACAGATAATAGTTCTACTGGTTATCCTACCGTAGAGAATACTACTACTAAGGTAGATACAACTGTAATAGAAACAGCCACAGAATATTCGCAGAAATCTAAAGACATTGCAACACAAATCTTAGATTATGATACCAGTCAGTGGACCGAGATTACTAGTACTGCTAATATTATCTTAGACCTAAAGTATGCTACAACAGACAACTTTACGAAGAGGCAAATATATGATTGTCCTCGCTGTTTCTTAAAACCACATGTAGCTGATAGCTTGTATACATTAGTGGAATACCTAAAGGCAGAGTACAATTATTCCGTTATCCTATATGATTGCTACAGACCCAGACCTTACCAGCAAAAACTGTGGGACATCGTACAAGACAAAAGGTATGTTACACCTCCAGAGAAAGGATCCATGCACAATAGAGGTATGGCAATAGACTTGGCGTTAGCAGATAGTACTGGAATTTTATTAGATATGGGGACAGCTTTTGATCATTTTGGACAGTCATCGTTTCACAGTGCTACTGATATCTCTCAAGAAGCCATTGATAATAGAAAAGTCTTAAAAACTGCAGCAGCACGATATGGATTCCTACCCATTACCTCAGAGTGGTGGCACTATTCATACAGGAAAGATATCAAAGCTCTCGATAACTGGTTGTGGCCTTGTCCAGAAGAGTGACAATGAAAACTATTTCGGGATAATAATTAAGAAAGATATTTTTTAATGTTTGCCAGATCTTGCTTGATTTGATCTACGACTATATTGTAAGCCAGATAGAAACTATCCTTAGTAGAAGCGACTTTTGCTGCTGCATTATTGATTGCAGTCTTCTTAGCTTCGAGTCCTTTCTTTTCTTTTTCTATTTCCAATTTAAGTTGTTCTATCCTCTTAGTCTTATCGACAATACTTTTTTCTAATGTTTTGATCTCATTATTTCTTGCACTGACCTTAGCATTCTGCTGATTTTGGAATGCTTCTAAGAACTTCCTTTCTTCCTGCTGGAGTATTTTGACATAATGTCCTGCACTGGATTCCAGTTTTGCAGATGTAGCCCCCATAGTCTTGGCCATCGCCATCGCAGACTTATATCTGGTCGCCTCATCCATCTGCACATTGCCCAGATTCTGTAGAGCTTGTTTGTATTCTAAGTAATCGAATCCATCGATATTGTTTTTCTCGATGGCTCCGAGAAGCAGATTGACAAATTTTTCATTGGGTTTAGCATTTGAGCTGGGCTCATATCTTTCATTAGGTTTCTGCGCTGAAGGCTTATTATTAGCAGATTTAGTCCCTTGATTTGATGATTTAGGTACTGATTTATCGCTTGTAGTCTTGCCGACATTAGCCTTACCCTCTTCATCTACGATAAATAACCCTTTGAGTTTCTTGAACATAGCAGTCTTGTTATTAGTGGGATAAAGGTATTGAAAATACAAAGAACTGAATTACTAATTATCTGTAACTCCGCTATCAACTAAAAAAGCTATTTTCGATCTCGAAATATAAATCAATGAATCTCGTAGATAGCGAAATAAATAAACTCACTAAAGTCATCGTGCATTGCCCAGATGAAGGTATAGAGAGAATTACCCCTAAGCGTGCTGAGGAATTACTATTCGATGATATCGTCTATTTACCTAAAATGGTAGAAGAACACAATGTATTTAGGTACATTTTGGAGGCATTTATAGGAAAAGATAACGTCTTAGAAATCTCAGATCTTCTGCTAGAATCGTTAAATGTCAACGATAAACTAAAAACAGAAGTCCTGCAAATGATAATAGATGATGCTGAACTTCCTCAAAGTACTATGACCATGCTGGAGGGTTTATCTCATGATCGACTTACACAAGTTCTAATTACGGGATATCATGAGAAGGAAGATCACATACTTTTTGACCCTATACCTAATTTTATTTTTACAAGGGATATTGCAGTTACAGTCAGAGACCATATCATAATCACCAAAGCCAATAAAGAAGCTCGACAACGAGAGAATTTTCTGACTCGATTCATATTTGCTGCACACCCGTTATTCAGCGAGCAAGCAGGTAAATTGATTAATCTAAATGATGTAGAGCTATTTCCTCCTTCTAAGAAGGGTGAGAAAGTATCCATAGAGGGTGGTGACATCATGATAATAGAGAAAGATTATCTGTTAGTAGGATGCAGTGAGAGAACGACTAATCATGCTTTCCATGCATTGAAAGATGCACTATTTGCTAAGGGTGTCATAAAGCATGTCGTACAGATCAATATTCCCCCTGACAGATCATTCATGCATATCGATACCCTATTCACAAGAGTAAACAAGAATGAGATTGTATGTTACAAACCGATCATCTATGACGGATTAGGTTCTAATGTACTGATGTACTCTCAGAATGCTGAGATGAAATCGTTTGGCTCAGTGAAGGACTTCTTCCTAAGTGAGATCAATCCAAATATGAAATTTATTTTTTCCGGAATGGGTATGACCCCTTACCAGGAGAGAGAACAATGGACCGATGGATGTAATCTTGTCTGTGTCAAACCAGGCGTAGGTATAACCTATGATCGTAACGTCATGACGGCCAAGGCATTTGAAAAAGCGGGCTATACTATGATGAGCGCTGATGCCTTCCTCCAAGAAGTAAATAAAGACCCTAACTTTCCAAATACAATTACAAATACTATTATTACCATACCTTCGGGAGAACTATCACGAGCACGTGGTGGAAGCCATTGTATGACATGTCCTATAGAAAGAGTTATTGCCCATGCTTAAATATTCACATTACAAAAGAGTTAGATATTCCGAAACTGATAAGATGGGTTATCTCTATTATGGACACTATGCTATGTATTATGAGATCGGAAGGACAGAATCTCTAAGAGCATTCGGTATGTCATATAAGCAAATGGAAGATGAGGAAGGAGTCATGTTACCTGTTGTATCATTAGAATCTAGATATCTTGCACCTGCTTATTACGACGATAATATAGAAATCGTAACAATACTCAAGGAAATGCCTGAGAAGATGATAACCTTCCATCATGAGCTCAAAAATTCCGAAGGCAAGATTCTTAACAGAGCCAAAATCAAGCTTTTCTATATCGATATGAAAACAGGAGCAAGGCGCTCAATACCTGATAGTCTTAGAAAGATTTTCACACCTCACTTTACTTAGATTAGCTATTTTCTTCTATGCATTAGTGTTATTCTTGTAAATTTGGTGCTCGATGAAACTCTCAGAACTTCCAATCATAGAGACCATACTAAATTTCAGCAAAAAGTACTCTTTGCCAGGGTTCTCAGGTATTCCTGTATATGATGTTGTATCATTTATATATAAAGAATCGATGCGAGATGATATCATCACAAGAGCTAATTCTGTAGCTTTTAATTTTTTCTTATCTCTGTTTCCCTCTCTGATCTTCTTATTTACTCTACTACCTTTGCTTCCGCTTACTGCCGACTATATGAGCATACTCAGAAGTTCCACGTATGGTATATTACCTGAGCAAGCACATGAGTATCTATTCTCAGTCATCGAAGGTGTGGCATCGATTAAGAGAGGTGGACTACAATCCGTGAGTTTTATATTTGCTGTGGTATTTTCCAGTTCTGGAATGGTCACATTAATGTATGGATTCCATAAGAGTTACCAGCGTGTATTCAAAAAGCGTTCTTATGTAAAGAGTAGACTGGTCGCTATATTTTTGACGCTATTATTAGTGATGATTTTTATGGTATCAATGCTACTGATCATCTTTGGACAACCCGTCATAGAACTAATAATTACTAAGACTAATCTCGACAGTTATTCTGCAGCATTATTTAAATTGATCAAATGGTTTATCGTAACCATCTTTCTATATTTCGGAATCACTCTAATATATAGATATGGCTCTGCCATGAAGAAAAGAATCAAGTGGGTTAATACCGGCGCCTTATTAGCAACCGTGGTTTCTATTGTCACTTCTATTGTGTTCGCTTTTTTTATCAATAATTTCGGTAAGTATAATGAGATATATGGCTCCATTGGTGCATTACTTGTCTTATTATTATGGATACAAATTAATGCACTTATTGTACTTATCGGTTTTGAGCTCAATGCTGGCATTGCTGTGAACAAAGCTAGAATGATAAAGCGGAAGAACTGATTGAGCCTACGCTGACAACTTCTGCTTTTTCTCCATTAACGCTCGCTTAACGATATATCAAAGTATCATGACGTAAATTGCAGACATGATAAGAATAACAGTCATACTTCTTCTTTCATCTATGTCATTATTCTCACAGAAAAGTGATAGCATCTCGATATACTATTTCTTAGCTGAGGATTGTAAGATCTGTCAGTATTATTCTCTGACAATGAATGAGTTACACGAAGAATTTGCTTCGGACTCAGTCGCCTTTATCGGGCTATTTCCTAATCATTTCTCTACAGAAGAAGGCATTCAGAATTTTAAAGAAAAGTACAATATCCCATTTCCACTTAAGCGAGAATACTTCCAGACAAAGACTAAATTATTCGGTGCAACCATCACGCCTGAGGTCGTCGTCTATAATGAATCCAAAAAACAAATTATCTATCAAGGTAGAATAGATGATAGCTATTATAAGATCGGTCGCAGAAGACAAGTGATCACCACTAATGAGTTAGAATCTGTACTATCCAGCATCCAAAAAGGAGAGAAACCTAATGTAGAATCCATCAAGCCAATAGGTTGTTTTATTTCACTGAAAAACTGATTGGGACATTTACAGATAGGTAACAACCTTTTTCATCTTGCACGAAGAGAAGGATGTATTAATATTACATACAGCTAATAAGGGTCACATGATTATCAGATTTGTCATGATTTTTGTAAAAATCACGCCAAATCTACTCAGACTATATATCCTAATCCCTGCAATTTTTGCAGGGCTAAAATAATGTAATCCCTCTGGGATTATAACTTCCTACTTTTGCATATCCCTGAATAGATGTCTCCCTCCACTCGACATGACGAAAGAGTGTAAGAAAAAATTAGGTTTCTTTTTTTCATCTTGAACGTAGAGGAAGATATTTTAATTGATTGTAGTATGAGTTTTGTAAATGTACGTCCTTCACAATAGATGTCTCCCTCCCCTCGACATGACAAAAAAAAACCTATCACACCACTTCCGCAACCGTAAATATACTACCAGCTACCAGCACAAGATCAGAATCATCAGCGACCTTCTTAGCAGCTGACAATGCTCTCGATATGGTGGAATAAGTCTTACCTAATAGCTGATGCTCCGCAGCTTGCGATTGCAAATTCTCCTTCACCATAGCTCTTGGAATCTTTGCCTGTGAGAAGTAGTAGATGGCATTCTTAGGTAGTAAGGATAGTATCTGATCTTGATCCTTATCCCCTACCATAGCCAGCACAAAATGAATTTGATCAAATTTTTCTTTTCCTATCTGACTAAGCAATTCCTTTATCCCATCTATATTATGAGCACTATCATATATCGTCAAAGGAGATCTGTTGATGTACATATATCTTCCTAAGTAGCCCCACTCCTTAAGTCCTGACTGCCATGCCTTGCTCAATTTTTTACGACTGACTTTATCAAATAACAACGATAAGGCAGTATACGCAGTCTGCATATTTTCCAATTGATAATCTGGAAAATCAATAAGTAACGCCTTGGATACAGGTGCAGCAGAGAAATCTTCAGCATATGTGATAGTTGCCTTTTTAGTTTTCGCAACTTTTCTAAAAGTAGAATCCGTTTCCTTCTGCCTTCTACCGATTACTAAGGGAACATCTTTCTTAATTATACCAGCTTTCTCACCAGCTATCAGTTCTAAGGTATCACCCAAAAAATTAGTATGATCGAGACCTATATTTGTAATAATACTAAGCTCAGGCGTAATGATATTAGTAGAATCTAATCTCCCACCGAGACCCGTTTCTATGACAGCATAATCGACTTTCTCTTCTTTGAAATACTGAAAAGCCATAGCTACCGTAATCTCAAAAAATGAAGGCTTTAATTCTCCAGTCAGCATATCATCATCGATCAACTGATTCACAAATTTCTTGACGAATCGCTTACTGATCATCTGTCCATCTACCTTGATACGTTCTCTGTAATCTTTGTAGTGTGGCGAAGTGTATAAGCCTACTTTATATCCCAGCTCAGTTAAGGCAGAAGCTAAGAAAAAGGAAGTCGATCCTTTACCATTCGTCCCGGCAATGTGTATCGTCTTATAGTCGGTATAAGGGTCTCCCAGGTATGCTGATAGTTGCAGGATATTATTTAAGTCTTTTTTGAATGCTTTAGGCCCTACCCTTTGGAACATTGGGAGTTGATTGTATAGAAAAGACTCTATTTCTTTATACTTTGTGATTCGCTTATTCAACTGTTAGACGATCTATCATGTTATAATGCAACAAATTAACTAAGCTCTGAAATCATCTCCTAATAAATATGACTTTATAATTGCTGGTGCAGGCCTCTCAGGGCTCAGCTTAGCTTATAAGATCAGAAAAGATAACTCTCTGAAGGACAAGTCTATCCTGCTCATAGATAAAGATGACAAGAAGGATAATGACAGAACTTGGTCATTCTGGACACATCAGCCTGATACATTCGAATCCATCATTATAAAAAAATGGCCTCGGATAATATTCGCTAATCATCAGCAAGAAAAAGAATACGATATCGAACCGTATGCCTATAATATGATCAGAGGCATCGACTTCTATAATCATGTGATTCCATTCCTCAAGTCATGCCCTAATACAGACTTTCTACATCAATCGATCCAGAGCATGCAAGAGAACAATGATGCCATAGAAGTACTCACGAATAATAATAGTTATCAGTCAGAATACTTATTCAAAAGCTATTACGACAAGATAGATTTTTCAAAATCTAACTTTGTGTGGCAACATTTTAAGGGTTGGGTTATCCAGACTGAAGAGCCTACATTCGATCCAGATCTGGCAACATTTATGGACTTCAGAGTAGACCAGGGAGGTGACACTCGATTCTTCTACGTACTCCCGCAGGATGAGCATACGGCGCTGGTAGAGATTGCAATATTTTCCTCCGACATTCCAGAAAGTGGATTCTACGACGATTACCTGAGGAGTTATATTTCAGATCACATAGGATGTAAAAGTTATAAGATCTTAGAAGAAGAAATCAATGCCATCCCGATGACAGATTATGATTTCAGCAAAGAAAAGAAGTCCGATAGAATTATAAATATTGGAACTAATGGTGGCTCTGTAAAAGGGTCATCAGGTTACGCCTATAAATACATACAGAAAGAAACAGATAGACTTGTCGAGTATATTAGTCAGAACAATCTATCCAAATACAAACCGATAAAAAATAGATTTAAGTTCTATGACGGTATTTTTCTCAATGCTATACTCACAAGAAAGACCGATGGAGAAAAAGTATTCAGTAGTCTATTCCGTAAGCTCAGCCCACAATTAATTTTTAAATTTCTGGATGAAGAAAGTAGTTTCATAGAAGATTTACAAGTATTCACAGCACCTCCAACTTTACCATTTACAAGAGCATTCATAGATCAAGTTTTCTAATATCATGATAGAACTTACAACAGATCGACTGATTATGAGACCGATTACTGTCAAGGATGCAGAAAATCTATACTTACTTAATCTTAATCCGGAAGTGATAAGATACACCGCAGACCCACCATTTGAAAGTATAGATCATTCCAGAAAATTCTGCGCCGCCTATGACCAATACCAAAAGTATAAAATGGGTAGGTTCTCTACTTTTCTAAAATCTAATGGGACTTTTTTAGGATGGTGTGGTCTTAAGTATCACGAAAATGGAGAGGTAGATCTCGGCTATCGCTTTTTACAAAACCATTGGGGCAATGGCTATGCAACGGAGTCTTCAGTAGCCAGCTTAGAATATGGATTCCAACAATTATCGCTAAAAGAAATCGTCGCCTTTGCGATGAAAAACAACACAGCTTCTATCAAGGTAATGCAGAAATTAGGTATGTCCTATGCAAGTGATATTAAATTAGAAGGAATAGATGGTGCTAAATATGTTATTAAGCGTGAGCAATTCTATGCAAGATAACAGTTAGATTAGTTATGAATTATCCCGATAGCTATCGAGAGTGATTAGTTGTCCGAGACTGTTCAAATAACTGTGTCTTATTAACTTTAAGTAATGAAAAGAAAAAAATACCAGATTATTAAGGATCCAGAATTGTATGGTCGTCTAAAGGAACACCTATATAGTAAGAAGCCAGTATTAGGAGAA
>ENA-ORXM01001068-ORXM01001068.1-marine-metagenome-genome-assembly--contig:-NODE-1068-length-40820-cov-4.462067_pt1 | contig 40820 bp, 32 predicted proteins | sample MGYA00237867_ERZ511480 | MGnify/ENA primary metagenome ERZ511480 (study PRJEB26309, sample SAMN06266103) | marine metagenome | isolation source: Algal blade | place: United Kingdom:Sidmouth, United...
TGATGCTGTTTCGTGTAGGCCTGTTAAACGTTGATCGTTATACTCTCCGTAAACGGCAATATGCTCAGCAGCTACCGGGCGAAAAGCTTCGCAAATTTTCTCATAAGTTGCTTGCGATCCACATTCTCTCAATACCGAGTTTGAGAAGTTGGCGTGCATACCACTACCATTCCAATCTCCTTTTACAGGCTTAGGGTGATATTCAATGTACCAACCATATTCTTCTGTTAGTCTGTCTAACAAATATCTTGCAACCCAAACTTGGTCACCAGCGTTTTTTGCACCTTTTGCGAAAATTTGAAATTCCCACTGTCCTGAGGCAACCTCTTGGTTAATGCCTTCAAAGTTTAACCCAGCATCTATACAATAATCGGCATGGCGTTCTACCAGTTCTCTACCATGTGTATTTCTACCACCAACTGAGCAGTAGTAAAGACCTTGAGGTCCTGGGTAACCGCCCGGAGGAAAGCCTAATGGAAGTTGCGTTTCGCGATCCATGATGAAATATTCTTGCTCAAAACCGAACCAAAAATCATCGTTCTCATCTTGAATTGTTGCTCTAGAATTTGATGCGTGTGCGGTGCCATCAGCATTCAAGACTTCGCTCATTACTAAAAACCCGTTTTCACGAGCCGGATCAGGATAAATTGCTACTGGTTTTAATAAACAATCAGATGATCCACCTTCAGCCTGCTTAGTTGAAGAGCCATCAAAAGACCAAATGTCGCAATCTTCTAGTTTGCCACTAAAGTCGTCTTCAATCTTCGTTTTACTACGCATGTTGGCCGTTGGTTCGTAACCATCTAACCAAATGTATTCAAGTTTTGATTTTGCCATTATTGAAAATTATGAGTTAAAAATGCTAGGTAGAATTTTTCAAAAAAAGAAACAATCTACACAAGTGGGAACAAAAGTAGTGCAAAAATAGCAAAGTGTAAAAAATACAATAAACTATTCTTCTTCAACTTGCTGCAACTCTTGTACAAGCTCTTCTAGTTCTTCAACATACTGACCATAAAAGAATTTTGTCCATTTTTTTACCAAAAAATAATAGACAGGAAAAAAGACAACAAAGAATAAAACAATGTATTTGTTGAAATAGTTGGATAGCGCAAAGCCCGCGAAACAGGCAGGAACATAAAGAAATAACATGGTTTTTTCGTACAGTTCAAGATCGCTTTGCAACTTGGTAATGTTTTGATAAAGGTTGGTAGACACAGAATGTACAACATCTACTTTTTTTGTATGGCGGTAAAATTTAGGAAACACAAAGAGCAGAATGAAAAGAGAAATAGCTGTTAACACACCTAAGCCAAGGTAAAGAACGTTTGTAGGTTGTTCTTTTAATAATACGAACACAAAAAAGCCGACAAGTACAACCAATATGGCAATCAGCTCAAACATCATGTTTTTGCGAATTTTGGCCATAGGAGAAATAGATGAATGAGCCACAATTTTTTTGATTTCAACTGCGCTCATTGGTTTGTTCTCCTCTCCAATATGTTTCCAACTCGCCTTTAACTCTTCTAAATCCATCTTTATTAAGTTAACATTTCTCTCAATTTGATTTTAATTCTGTTCATTTTCACACGCGCATTTACGCTTGAAATACCAAGCGTGTCTGAAATTTCTGTATAAGGTTTGCCTTCTAAATACAGAAAGACCAAGGCTTTCTCAATTGCATTTAAATTGCCAATTGCTTTATACATGTTCTTTAACTTCCGCTCTGTTTCATCATCGTATTCTGCATATACTAGCCCAGATGTTATTTCTGGTTTCAACTCAATCTCTTGCCGCTTCTTCTTCCCTTTACGAAAAAATGTAATTGCCGTGTTTAACGCTACTCTATACATCCATGTGGTAAATTTTGCCGTCCCCTTGTAGGTTGGGTAAGCTTTCCATAGCTGTATCGATATTTCTTGAAACAGATCTTGTTTATCAACTTCAGTTTTACCATACAAGTAGCAGATTTTGTAGATAATACCTTGATTGTCTTCAAACAATTGCAAAAATTGCTCTTCGCTGATTTGCTTCATGGATAAACATTGGTTTGCACGATGAATGAAAAGTTACAGTGAAATGTATAACAATCCTTATTATTGTGTTCTACATGTTAAAACCAATTTATTTATGGGGATATATGGGTGCCGGCAAAACACGGCTCGGCAAACGCTTGGCGCAAAAGCTAAACCTTGAGTTTTATGATCTCGACCGGATGATAGAAAACCACATGCAACTTGTAGTGGGTGAAATTTTTAACCAGTTTGGTGAAATCTATTTCCGCCAACTAGAACAAAGATTTTTAGAAGAATTATCACAGAAAAATAATGTGGTGATTAGTTGTGGTGGTGGCACACCTTGTTATCATCAAAACAAAAGCCTCATGAAAAATTCGGGTTTAGTCGTTTATCTAATGGTCGCACATGATGAACTTTTGTCAAGACTGTGGAGAAACAGAACCCAACGCCCAATTATTGCTGATATGCCTTCTCAACAAGCACTCAGCGACTTTATTGAAACCCATTTATCTCAAAGAATGCCTTATTATTCGCAAGCTCATTTCGCTTATGATAATACAAACCCCAAAAGCAGGTTAGATGAGCTCGTGAACTTTATCACAGAATTCAGACATTGAAATGAACGTTTATTTTTTTAACTTTCCGATATGAAAACTCATTTTTATCTGTCTATTGTCTTCTTCATTCTTATACTAAGTTGTACAGAGGCTACCAATGCAGATCCCGAAGAAACTCAGCAATCAGAGATGCCAGATTCTGAACAACAAGCCAGCGAGGTTTATGATGCTGACTTGGCAGAGCGACTTGAAGCCGACCAATACGGCATGCATCAGTATGTATTTGCTATGCTGAAGAAAGGCCCGAACCGCGATTGGACCGAAGATGAGGCAGCCGAACTACAACGGGCGCACATGAATAACATTAGCCGCTTGGCAGAGGAAGGCAAGCTCATTCTTGCCGGTCCGTTTTTGGACGATGGAGAATGGCGCGGCATCTACATTTTTGATGTGAAAACCATTGAAGAGGCCAAGAAATTAACCGAAAGTGACCCCGCGATAAAAGCCGGCAGTCTTGAAATGGAGCTACACCCTTGGTATGGCAGCGCGGCCATGATGCAGATTAATGAAGTACATAATAAAATCACTAAAGAAAACCCATGAGCCTACGCTATTTATTAATTTCTTTTTGCTTAATTGGTTTGTGGGCTTGTGATAAAAATGGCACTGAGGAACAGCTTCCTCCGCCAAATATCATTTTCATAATGACTGATGATCATGCAGTCGATGCAATCAGTGCTTACGGCAGTAACCTCATTTCAACTCCTCATATCGATCGCATTGCAAAACATGGTATGCAGTTCGATAATGCCTTTGTAACAAACAGCATTTGTGGTCCCTCAAGAGCCGTGATTATGACGGGGAAATTTAGCCACAAAAATGGTTTCAAATCAAACCGAGATACCTTTGATGGCAACCAAGCAACTCTACCAAAATATCTTCAACAAGCTGGATATTATACTGCCATTGCTGGTAAATGGCATTTAAAATCTACACCACAAGGCTTTGATGAATACAGCGTACTTCTAGACCAAGGAGAATATTACAGTCCACAATTTTATAATGGTACCGATACAACAGTTGTTGAAGGTTACGCAACCAACGTGATTACTGACAAGGCATTACAGGTTCTTGATACTCAAAAAGATGGGGAAAAACCAATTTTTCTCATGATTCATCATAAAGCGCCACACCGAAATTGGATGCCTGATACAACTCATTTGTCATCAGGGAAAGAAAAAGTCTATCCATTTCCTGAGACATTTTGGGATGATTATAAAACGCGAACAGACGCCGCAAGCAAACAAGATATGCGAATTGAAAATATGTTTCTTGGTATGGACATGAAGTTGATGCTCCCGAACGCACAAGAAGACGAAACAGGTACAGGCGGTGACCCCAAGGCGCCAAGTTATACATGGTGGATGCGAGATTACAATTTAATGACAGACGATCAAAGAGAGGTTTGGGATGCGTACTACGGTCCAATTAATGAAGCATATCAAAACAATCCGCCAAAAGGAAAAGCGCTTACAGAATGGAAATATCAACGCTACATGAATGATTATTTGAAATGTGTTCAATCTGTAGATGACAATGTGGGCCGGGTATTAGATTATCTTGAAGAGAACGGTTTAAGCGACAACACGCTTGTAATTTACACCTCTGACCAAGGCTTTTACCTTGGTGAACACGGTTGGTACGACAAAAGATTTATGTATGAGCCATCTTTCCGAACACCGTTATTTATGCAATTGCCAACTAAATTGAAAGGCAAGCAGAAGAATGAAAAATTGGTTCAGAATATCGACTTTGCCCCAACAATGTTGGCTGCTGCTGGTGTTGCAATACCGAGTGATATGCAAGGTGAATCACTGCTGAGCTTGGGTGATAAGAAAAACCAACGGTGGCGAGATCAACTTTACTACCACTATTACCAAGGTGGAACGTGGCACTTTGTTGAAAAACACGTAGGTATTCGTACTGAACGCTACAAGCTCATTTTTTACTATGATCTCGGAGATTGGGAGCTGTACGATTTACAATCTGATCCGCAAGAAGTGAACAATTTATACCGTGATGCAACATACAAACCACTGTCTGATTCTCTGAAAGTAGAACTACAGGGCTTGGCTACAACCTATGAAGACACAACGGCGCTAAACTTATTGGGAGTGAATGGCAAATAGACTCAAATTTATTCTCTTTACCATCATGTTGGGCTTTCAAACGCTTGGGTTTTCTCAAGAGCTACTCCCGTACATCAAAAACTATAGCATTGCTGATTATCCTGGGGCGTTGCAAAACTGGTCTATAGATCAAGCCGAAAATGGCAATATGTACATTGGCAATCAAGACGGTTTATTGCTTTTTGATGGAAACAATTGGCGTTTATATGAAATGCCAAACGGAACTAGCGTACGGTCTGTAAAAGCCATTAATGAAAGAGTTTACGTTGGCTCTTATGCGGAGTTTGGCTATTTTGAGGCCGATGATGCCAATCAATACAATTACACATCGATCAGCACCTTCATGCAAGATTTTACCTTCCGTAACGATCAATTTTGGCAAATTCTTCAAGTTGGCGACATGTTGTACTTCAGATCATTTGCCGATATCTACGAACACAAAATTGGTACAAGCTCTGTGAAACCGTTGGGTACACAATTTTCTCCTTCAATAATTTTTAACTTGCAACAAGAGTTGTATTGTTTTGGTGTTAACAGTGGTATGTATGTGTATCGTGCAGGTGAGTTTGAAGCCATTACCACACCAGCAGAACTCATTTCTCAAGCTGTATTTGCCGACGTAAACCAGTCGAATACTGAGGCATTGGTTTGTTCTCAAAATTTTAACTGCTTCATGGTTCAAGGTAGCGATTTCACTGAAATTGAGCTCCCATTTGATGAGTTTTCAGTGAACAATCAACTCAACGCAGTCACCGTACTTTCTGCACAAGAATATGCAATAGGATCGATACAAAAAGGTACAAAAGTGTTCACGCCTACTGAGCAATTCGAGTTGAGTGTGAACTCTAATCTTGGCATTAATGACAACACAGTTTTGCAACAAACACTAGATTCAGAAAATAATCTTTGGTTAGCCCTTGATGATGGTCTCGCTTATGCGCAAATACAGTCTCCACATCGATTTTTTTATGATAAAAGTGGAAATTTAGGTGCTGTTTACGTGGCCTATGAATATGAGGACAAATTGTATTTAGGAAGCAACAAGGGTCTGTATTATTTTGAAGCCGATAAGCTCATGAAGGTACGAGGAATTAATGACCAAGTTTGGAGCTTATTTTCGATTAATGGGCAACTATACTGTGGCCATAACGAAGGCACATCAATCATAAACGGTGCAGTAACTACATTGGTGAGTGATATTACCGGTGGATGGAGGTTGACTCAGTCACCCACTGGCCAATACATTCAATCTACATACACAGGGTTTTCAAAATTCGACCCAAGCTCTAGTACGTTTGAAAGAATAGATGGGTTTGTTGCGCCAATTAAGTATTTTGAATTCTTGACTGACTATGAAGTGCTTGCCGCAGATGCAAATCGTGGACTGTTTCGATTACGCTTTAGTGATGATTACAGAGAGATTTTGCAAGTGACAGACTTGTCTAATCAGATCAACAACTCATACAATGTCATCATTCAGCGAATAAAAGGATCTGTTTATGTGATCACCGATCAAGAGTACCGATTTGATCAGGTTTTGTCAACGCTTGTTCCCGATGAATCTATCCGTCAGTTATATCCTCTGCAAGATGAATTGCGTTTTATACAATCAGATAGCGAAGACGACATTTGGGCTATTCATCAAAATAAAGCCTTTCAATACGATATTGATTCACAAAGTATCGCAGAGTATTACTTCCCTAATTTGAGCAATCGAATTATTCCTGAAAATGAATTGATTTTACAAACCAGCGATTCAACCTATCTACTCACACTGAACAACGGTTTTGCAATGTTGCAATCGTCTGATAGTAAGGAAATGCCACTCACTGCTCCCCAAATTCAATCAATAACTTCTGAAAACACGATGTTCTCACTGCAAGAGAAAGTTGTTTTGCCTCATAATCACTCCCCGCTAGAAATTGTTTTTGGTTCACCCATGTTCACAAAAAACTATTCTTATGAGTATAGATTAAATCCAGATGATGAATGGGATGCAACAGCAAATACACGGCTGATTTTCGAAACATTACCGTCTGGCAATCACCAATTCCAAGTGAGATCTTCCTCTAGCGCAATGTTGAAGTCACCCATCACTACTGTCGACCTTCTTATAAAAAATCCACTGCTGCTACGTTGGTGGATGTGGCCAGTTTATATTCTCATGGCTTTGCTACTTTATTATCTCTATTCACGAAGACAAAAAGCGAAACAAAAGCTACACCAGCTCGAACTTAAAAAAGAATTACATGCTCAACATCTCCAAAAGGTTAAGGAACAAGAGTTACAAAACGAAAAACGCTTATCTGATCTCAACAATGAACAACTTGAGCAAAGCGTAAAACGTTCAAAAAAAGAGTTGGCAAACTACAGTTTGAATATTGCGAAGAAGAATGAATTGTTATCAACCATCAAAGCTGAACTCATTCTTGCAAATCGTGAGAACCCGAACTTGCATCTCACAAAAGTGTTAAAAAACATTAATGCTTCGCTAACACAATCAGAAACTTGGGATTTGTTTGAAACACGCTTCAATCAAGTGCATTCAGAATTTCTTGAGCAAGTCAAACAACAACATCCTCAACTCACAAGAAAAGATTTAAAATTGTGCGCCTACATTAAAACCAATTTGAGTTCGAAAGAAATTGCACCACTCATGAATAAATCGGTTAGAGGCGTAGAAACTCATCGCTATAGATTGAGAAAAAAACTTAATCTTGGAAATGCTGAAAGCCTTACAGAATACCTACAAATCATGTAAAGCTTGCCTCGCATTTATACGTCTTTACTACGCCATTTGCTTTTTTGATATTTTTTCACTTGTTTTACATCATCCAAATCACTTCGCATAAGTATTTGAAAACCAATGCTTAAAATGCCATTCGTGTATTTAATACACATTTATGTATGATTAGTGAAGTGTGTAGAATGTGTAATTCACTTGCAGGTTGTCTAATTTTAGCATACAAATCACACGAATGAGAAAACTATATTTTGTAATTCTTCTTTCCTTCATCGGTCTCACAGCAAACTCCCAAGTTACCGGTACGGTAACTGATGCTGAAACTGGTGATCCACTTGTTGCTGCCACTGTTAGAGTGGTTGATAGTTCAGTAGGTGCGGTTACAGATTTTGAAGGAAATTTCGAAATTGATGCCGAAATCGGCCAGAGTTTATTGATTAGCTACGTCGGTTATGAACCAGAAACAGTCCTATTAACCTCCTCTACAGTAAATGTTTCACTAAACCTTGATGCAGGCGCATTAAATGAAGTGGTAGTTATAGGTTACGGAACAGAACAATCAAAAGATCTTACAAGTGCAATTACGACCATTAGGAGTGAGGAACTTGAAAAAACACCAACAGGACAGACCATGCAAGCCCTTCAAGGAAAGGTAGCAGGTTTACAAGTAATTAGCTCGGGCGCGCCAGGTGGCGAACCCACCGTTCGTCTCCGTGGATTCGGCTCTTACGCAGGTGGTAATGGCGCCCCTCTCTATGTAGTTGATGGTATGTTCTTTAACAACATAGACTTTATTAACACATCAGACATCGAAACAGTCACTGTTTTAAAAGATGCTTCGGCCTCTGCAATTTATGGTGTTCGTGCTGCAAACGGTGTTGTTATCATCACCACAAAATCTGCAGATATTGACCAACCAACGCGTGTCACCTTAGACTCTTATTATGGTGTACAAGTGGCCACAGATGTTTTGCAAATGGCAAATGCTGAACAATACGTTCAAATGGTTTCAGATTTGAATCCGGCAACCAGTCCAGATTTTCAATTCGTGCAAGAAGCAATGCAGCGCTACGGACGTAGCCGTGTAAACCCAAATGTGCCAGATGTTAATACTGATTGGTATGACCAAGTAATTCGCAATGCGCCTGTGCAAAACCATAACATTAACATCTCGGGTGGTGGCGCAAACGCTGGTTATTCTTTAGGCGGAAGTTGGTTTGAGCAAGATGGCATCCTGAATATGGATAATAGCTTTACTCGATATAACTTGAGAGCGAAAGTTGATTTTCAGGCCTATGACTGGTTAAAAATTGGCGGTAATGCAATTTTGAGCAATGCTGAAAGGCAAGGCTTTGAAGCCTCTGCATGGCGAACCGCGTATTTTGCTGTTCCAATTTTACCTGTTAACGATAACAACTTAGAAGGTTCTTTTCCCGATAACTTTTCAAGTGCTCAATCGCTTGGATACCGTGGTGGTCAAAATCCATTCCCTCTTCTAGAATACAACGATAATGATGAGAAGCTTAAAAAGCAGCTTACAAATTTTTACGCCGAGGTAGACCTTCTTCCTGAAGATAAACTGAAATTTAAAACAGCCTTTAATCAGAACACAAATTCACTTGATTTGAGACTGATTGATCTCCCATTCTTTTACTCAAACGGTTCTCAACGAAACGTGGCAGGTATAGGGCGAACGTGGACAAATATTGACAACCGGATATTTGACAATACGCTTACATTCAAAACAGACTTTAATGATTTACATGATTTAACCATTTTGGGTGGAGCATCTTACAGAGATGAGCAATTCAGCTCTCTTAGAGCTCGTGCTGAAGATTTTCCTGTGAATCAAGAACAGGCTTGGTACATTGATCAAGCTGAGAATATTATTGAAGATGGCGTAGTTGACAATGGCGGTAGACAAACAGGACAATCTTATTTTGGTCGTGCATCATACAAATTTGATGATAAGTACATTTTATACGGAACTTTTCGGGCAGATGGTTCTTCGAAGTATCAAGAAACTTGGGGATACTTTCCGGCTGTAGGTGCAGCTTGGGTTGTTTCTGATGAAGATTTCTTTGAATCAGGAAAAATTGACTTCATCAAACTCCGCGGTGGTTGGGGTAGACTTGGTAATGACAATATTGCGGCATCGGTTGGTGAGAACACAGTTTCTTTTACTGAAACCGTATTTAACAACCAACGCTACACAGGCTACAATCCAAGTGTAGGTTTCGATTCATTAGTTTGGGAAGTTGTTGAAGAAACGAACATTGGTATTACAATGGACGCACTCAGCAATCGCTTAACGCTAGAAGCTGATTATTTTATTAGAGATACCGAGAATGCAGCTATACCTGTTCTGCAACCATTCATCGGAACATCTGTACGTAAGCCTGTCGGTGAGATTAGAAACGAAGGGTTAGATTTTATGGCAGCATGGTCTGATGATGTGAACGACAAATTCTCTTATAACATCGGTGGAAACTTTGGTACGCTTAAGAATGAAGTGTTAGACTTATTTGGCCAGGAATTTCTTGACGCTGGTAGTGCCGAATTTAGGCAACGAACATATGTAGGTGAGTCTTTGTTTGCATTTTATGGGTGGCAAACTGATGGAGTATATCAAAATCAATCAGAAATTGACAACGACCCAATTGCTGTGGCCAATGGCTTAGTGCCAGGTGACTATCGTTTTACAGATCTTGATGGTGACGGCGACCTTGATGGTGAAGACAGAACAATACTCGGATCCTTTTTGCCAGATCTTACTTATGGATTTAACATTGGTGCAACCTATGGCGATTTAAGTTTGAGTACAAATTTCTACGGACAATCTGGCAATCAAATTTTAAATAGAAAGCGTGGTGAATACATTTTTACCAACGATACAAATATTGATGCTGATTTGGCTACAAACCTCTGGAGAGGTGAAGGCACATCTAACATCTACCCATCGGCTGATGGATTGCGAAGAGGTTGGAATCAACGTATGAGTAATTACTATGTTGAAGATGGTGACTTCTTTAGAGTACAAAACGTGAATCTGGCTTATCGAGTAAACGGCAAGAAATATTTTGGTGATAAGTTTCCAGATGCAACAATTAAAGCCACGGCAGATAGGCCTTTAACATTCTTTAATTATAATGGATTTAATCCTGAAGTAGCAAATGGAGTTGATACACAAACTTATCCGGTTCCAGCGACGTATACAGTAGGGTTAAATGTAAACTTTTAAATAACTGAACATGAAATATTTATCTAAATTTTTTATTCTTGTTTGTAGCATATTGCTTGTTTTTGCATGTTCTACGGATCTAGATATCGATCCGGAGAATACGACCATTCAAGGGAATATTGATTATTCTAACTCCAGTGACATGATTCTACCATTGATTGGTGCTTACGCAGCAACACAATCTCGTGGTTGGGAGCAATTTCCACTCATTTCTGTGCGAGGAGATGATGTGAACTCGGGAGGTTTGGGCGATCAACAACCTTTTGCAGACACAGACCGCTTTCAGTATGATAAGGATTACTGGATGTATAACTCTTTATGGCAAACCATGTACGCAGATGTATTTGCAAATAGAAACGCCATTGCCGAAATTGCAAGATTTGAAACTGCTGGAGCACCAGCGTCAACCGCTGCACAATACACCGCCGAAGTTCGTGTGTTGAATGGCTTTCTTTTGTTTCAGTTAAGTAGAGTGTGGGGTGATATTTTTATTCCTGAAGTTACTGATCCTACACAACTAATCTCAGCAGAAACAAACACAAAGCAAGAAGTGATGCAGTATGTATCTGACGAGATGGACGCGGCCATTCCTAACCTGCCAAACATGCGCCCAAATCAACGTACAGATATTCCTGGTGGCGTTACGAGGCATACAGCGTTAGCAATAAAAGCTTTAGCAAATCTCGAACTTGAAAATTATCAAGCTGTTGCTGATGCAACAGGAGAAATCATTAACTCAGGTTTATTTACCCTTCACAGCGATTTTTATCAATTGTTCAAAATTCCTGGCAAGCTAAGCGATGAAAACTTAATGGAATTTCAATACTCTGATTTCGGTCAGGGCCCTGGAGATCACATCTCATATCTATATGCGTTTTTCGGCCCACAAGGTTGGACACCACAAGTATCTGGTGCAGGTGCAGGTTGGGGCTTTTATGAGCCAAGCTTAAAATATATTGACTTTATGTTAGATAGAGGTGAACGTACGCGCTTAGAAACCAGTGTCTTGTTTACAAACAGAGGTATTAGTGAGTTAGAAACGTATCGAGGTGAGTCTGCACCATCTTGGGTGTCAAACGAAACTCCTTCTGGCGATATTATTAATGACTATGCGAGAGCAATGTTTGCAAGCGGTAAGCACTATTTGCCATCAGACCAACTTTCACCAGGCAGCACAGCCTATGGTAGAAACAAAAACTTTATTGTCATGCGCTATGCTGAGGTATTGTTGATGTACGCTGAGGCTTTAACGAATGGGGCTTCTGGTAGTGCAGGTTCAGCTGCTGATGCACTTAATCAGGTAAGACTTCGTGCTGGTATGCCAACACTTTCTAATCCATCTGTGCAAGATGTAAGAAACGAAAAATTTGCCGAACTCGCCATGGAGTGGGGTACGAGATACTACGATCAACTACGCTACCAAGACTTTGGAGAATTGAGCTATGATGGAAGAACATTTACTGCTGATAAGACTTTTTTACCTTATCCTCAAAATCAAGTAGATCAACTTGCGGGTTTGAGTAACGACTAAACTTTGAAAATAAAAATGATGAAGATGAATAAATTTTATATAATGCTCCTCGCCTGCACAATGCTACTGTTTGCATGTGAGGAAAATGGAATCGATGCGATAACTCCGGTTGATCCGGGGCCAGATTTAGAAGCCCCTGAGGTGAATTTAGTTTTCCCTGTTGAAGGGTCAAAAATTCAAGTTGCAGAAGATGTAACCAGTCTCAGAATTCAGTTTGAAGTAACTGATGACATTGAGGTTGAATCAATAAGGCTAATGCTTGATGGTAGCGAGATTGCTTCCTATGCAAATTTCCCTGACTACCGCAGGGTGTTAGAAGAATTTACTTATGATTTGTTAACCAATGGTGATCACACTCTTCAAGTAATTGCAACAGACTTAGTAGGACAAACAACTACAGTTTCGGTTGATTTTGAAAAAGTTGAGCCCTACCAACCAATGTTTGATGGCGAAATTTTCTACATGCCGTTTGACAATAATTATTTAGAGCTACTTACACTCATGGAGGCAGATCGAATAGGTAACCCAAGCTTTGCCGGAACAAGCGTTGTATCAGGTTCTGGCTTAAACTCATATGAGGGAGCTGCTGACTCTTATTTAACGTTCCCAACCGATGCATTCTTAGATGATAACCAACCTGAGTTCTCAACAACATTTTGGTACAAATTAAATGCAAGTCCAGATCGTGCAGGTGTTTTAGTCATTGGACCACCAGATACGGCAAACCCAACTTCTGCAAATAACAGAACCAAAGGGTTCCGCTTCTTTAGAGAAAATGCAGGCGGCATGCAACGCTTTAAACTGAATATTGGTAGAGGAACAGCCGACTCATGGTTTGATGGTGGAGCTGCTGCAGATGTTGACCCTTCTGTTGACCAATGGGTTCACTTTGCCTTTACAATTTCTAATAATGAAGCGCGTGTGTTCATCAACGATCAAATTGTAAGGGAAGGATCATTTGATGGTATTAGCTGGGAAGATTGCGACAAGGTTTCAATTATGTCTGGCGCACCAAACTTTATAGGTTGGAACCATAGATCTGATCAAAGTATTATGGATGAACTACGGTTTTACGATAAAGCGTTGTCACCTGCAGAAGTAATGGAAATTATGGACGCAACAAGTTAATTTTTTATCACACAATCCCTGTGGGCCGGGAAAAATTTTCCCGGCTTTTTTATACTTATGAAATTCAAACACTCACACTATTTTTTCTTCATCATTTCTCTATTCCTCATTGGTTGTGGAGATAGTGATCCTGAGCCTACTCCCCCACAGTCTCCAATAACGGTTAGTTATGCTCGGCTTGGTTCGCAAACAATTACGGGAGGAGGGCAAGTTACTTTGGCAGAAACGCTTGTTCTAGGGTTCAATAAAAATGTGAGTGTGAATCAATCAGACTTCTCATTACGCAATGCTTCGGGTGGAAACATTGGATTTACAGCCAGTTTTGGGCAAACAAATCGTGAAGTGATCATCACACCGAACCAAACATTCGTAGAGGGTTCATCTTATCAATTTACAATCAATAATTCTCTCTCATCACCTGATGGTGGCACTTTTCAAGCCGTAACTTACTCTTTCACAATCTCAATTGCACCACTACAAGCAGTAAGTGTAACCCTAGATGGTGAAAGCTTGAATACCAATGGTGTGAACGAAGAGACCTCGCTAACTCCTGAAATAAACATTGAGTTTTCGCATCCGCTCACCTCAACCCAAGTATCTGCAAACATTGATATTGAGCCTAACGCAAACTTGAATGTAACAGCAAACTCTGATCGTTCTTTCACCATTACGCCTTCATCTTCATTATCATATTGGCGTGAATATAAATTTACCTTAGAGCCTGGCCTCGGTTCGGCAGCGAACACAACATTTCAAGAAAAAGAATACACCCTATTTACAACAGTTGATCCGACGCCTAAATTCTCTCAACTCACCGAAGATGAGTTATTAACCAAAGTGCAAGAGACCACATTCAAATATTTCTGGGACTTTGGTCATCCAGTTTCAGGCATGGCAAGAGAACGCAACACCAGTGACAACACCGTTACCTCTGGCGGAACAGGCTTTGGCCTACTAGCCATGATAGTGGGTGTAGAGAGAGATTTTATCACGAGAACACAAGCCGTTGAGCGCTGGCAAAAAATTGTTGGCTTTTTAGAAACGGCCGATCGGTTTCATGGTGCTTGGCCACATTGGATCAATGGCACAACTGGAGATGTAATTCCATTTAGCGCTCAAGATGATGGTGCCGATTTAGTTGAAACAGCTTTTCTCATTCAAGGGCTCTTAGGTGTACGAAACTACCTAGACTCTTCAAATGCAACTGAGTTAGACTTAATAAACCGAATTACCACACTTTGGCAAGAAGTAGAGTGGACATGGTTCCAAAAAAACAATGAAAATGTTCTTTACTGGCATTGGTCTCCCAACAATGATTTCGATATCAACCTAAGAATTCGTGGTCATAACGAAACACAGGTGGTCTACATGTTAGCAGCCGCTTCACCAACCTTCCCAATTTCAAAGCAGGTGTACACCAATGGGTATGCAAGAAATGGAGATTTTACGAATGGAAATAATTTTTACGGCATCAACCTACCATTGGGCAACGAAGAGTTTGGCGGCCCTTTATTCTTCTCACACTATTCTTATTTGTATGTTGACCCTAGAAATTTAGCTGACGATTATGCAAATTATTGGACTCAGAATGCAAATCACAGTCTCATTAATTATAATTACTGCCTAGATAACCCGATGAACAATATTGGTTACTCTAGTCAAAATTGGGGGTTGACTGCAAGCGATGGTGATCAAGGATATTCGGCACACAGCCCAACAAATGATCGTGGGGTTATTACACCAACCGCGGCAATTTCCTCACTCCCTTATACACCAAATGAGTCTATGGAAGCTATTGAGTTTTTCTATTACACAATTGGTGATCGGCTGTGGGGCGAATATGGATTTTATGATGCGTTTAATGCCGAAGAAGAATGGTATGCACAAAGCTTTCTTGCCATTGATCAAGGACCTATAATCTGTATGATTGAAAATCACCGTACAGGATTGTTATGGAATTTGTTTGCCTCAGACTCTGAATTAAAAGCAGGTTTAGATCGGCTTGATATAACTTATTGAGATCATGAAAAGCAATCTATTCACATATCTCTTTATCGCGCTTGTTTCAGGCTTGTGGTTTGGCTGTAAGACTGGCGAACAAACAAAGGACACAACAGTTGCGACCCAAGATACAGAATGGTTTTCTACTGCTTCAGAAAGTGAACTTCTTGACTCTGTTCAACTCCAAACATTTCGGTATTTCTGGGATTTCGCAGAACAAAACTCAGGAATGGCTCCAGAGCGCCTTATTCCAAGTGGTGAATATCCATTAAATGATAAACACATTGTAACTACTGGCGGATCTGGCTTTGGCATCATGGCGATTTTGGTTGGTATTGAACGCGATTTTATTACACGCAAACAAGGTGTTGATCGACTACAAAGAATCGTTGATTATTTAGCAACTGCAGACAGGTTCCACGGCATTTGGCCACATTGGTTGAATGGAGAAACAGGCGAAACTAGACCATTTAGCAAATTTGATGATGGAGGAGATTTGGTAGAAAGTGCATTTCTCGCTCAAGGCTTGCTCTGTGCAAGGCAGTATTTACAGAAAGGTAATGAATCTGAAGCAGCGCTTGCCGATAAAATCAATGTGCTTTGGGAAGGTATGGAATTTAATTGGCACACAAAAAACGACTCAAAAAAATTGTATTGGCATTGGTCACCTAACCATGCTTGGAAGATGGACTTCCCATTAAAAGGTTATGATGAAACGATGATCACCTATGTTCTTGGGGCTTCACATCCAAAATATTCTATTGATAAAGAAACGTATGACAATTGTTGGGCGCGGGGTGGCGATATTGTAGCGACTGATTCTGCTTACGGTGTTGACCGACATGTTGATCATTATTCTAGTGACGATTCTCCCTTTGGCCCACTATTTTGGGCACACTATTCATACCTCGCACTCGATCCTGAAGGATTGTCAGACCAATATGCTGACTATTGGGAGGTCAATGAAAATCATGCGCTAGCGCATTATAATTACGCTGTCACCAATCCAGAGAACTTTAAAGGCTATGGCGAAAACTTATGGGGAATGACTTCATCTTACACGCGGAAAGAAGACGGCTCAGTGGGATACACTTCTCATAGGCCAGACAGAGACATGGGCGTGATTTCGCCGACCGCTGCAATCAGCTCTATACCTTACACGCCAAAAGAAAGTTTACAGGCTATACGTGGCATGTACGCGTACCCAGAATTACTCGGCCCGGCAGGTTTCTACGATGCATTCAGCCCAGAATATGAGTGGGTTTGCGAACGGTATTTAGCTATTGACCAAGGACCAATGATTGTGATGATTGAAAACTATAGAAGTGGTTTGCTTTGGGATTTATTTATGAGTTGCCCAGAAATTAAGAACGGTCTCAAAAAGTTAGAATTCACCTCTACAAAACATCAGTTATGAAAAAAGGTTTCCTCCTCCTATCTGTTCTTTTCGTACTCTCATGTACAAAAACGCAACTCAATGAGACTGCCCAAGAAGTTTCAATGGTGGTTGGTGACATCACCATGAATAGATTTATTGATTCGTTGATGAACGAAATGACATTGCAAGAAAAACTTGGTCAATTAAATCTACCATCTTCAGGTGACATCACCACAGGCCAATCAAAAAGTTCGAACGTTGCTGAAAATATACGGCAAGGGAAAGTAGGTGGTCTTTTTAATATAAAAGGCGTCGACAAAATTAGAGAAGTGCAGCGAATTGCTGTAGAAGAAAGTCGCCTCGGCATTCCTTTAATCTTTGCCATGGATGTTATTCATGGATATGAATCTACTTTTCCTATTCCACTTGGTTTAACAAGTTCTTGGAATACAGAATTGATTAAGCAATCTGCCCAAGTTGCGGCAGATGAGGCTACGGCAGACGGAATAAATTGGACATTCTCACCAATGACAGATATTTCACTTGACCCTCGTTGGGGACGAATCTCAGAAGGTTCAGGTGAAGACCCATTTTTGGGTGGAGAGGTGGCTCGCGCCATGGTTCACGGCTACCAAGGTGATGATTTGAGCAAGGCAAATACAATGTTAGCCTGTGTAAAGCATTTCGCCTTATATGGCGCTTCTGAAGCAGGAAGAGATTACAATACTGTTGATATGAGCCGTTTGCGCATGTACAATCAGTATTTTCCGCCCTATAAAGCAGCAATTGATGCGGGCGTGGGTACGGTGATGGCCTCATTTAATGTGGTTGATGGTATACCGGCTACAGGCAATGAATGGTTGATGACAGAAGTGTTGAGAAACCAATGGGGCTTCAATGGCTTCGTGGTTTCTGATTATACGGGCATCGAAGAAATGATAGATCACGGCATGGGCGACTTGCAATATTCTTCACAACTTGCACTAAAAGCAGGCGTAGATATGGATATGGTGAGTGCAGGTTTTTTGAATACATTAGAACCATCGCTTACCCAAGGAATAGTCAATGAATCTGAGATTGACGAGTCTGTACGCTTGATTTTAGAAGCCAAATACAAATTGGGCTTGTTTGAAGACCCTTACCGTTATACCGATACCGCTCGTGCACAACAAACGGTTTACAATCAAGAGAATAGAGACTTTGCTAGACAAATTGCCAGTGAATCATTTGTTTTGTTGAAGAATAATAATGATATTTTGCCGCTCCAAAAAAGTGGAAAAATCGCCTTAGTTGGCCCCCTAGCCGATGCAGCAGTTCAAATGGCAGGCACATGGTCTGTTGCCACCGTACAAAACCGCTCTATACCCGTTGTTGAAGGGTTACGAGCGGCAGTTGGTGATCAAGCCGAAATTCTCTATGCCAAAGGGAGCAATTTCGATTATGATCTTGCTTTCGAAAAGCGAATCACCATGTTCGGTAAAGAAGTGCCACGTGATAACAGAACTGATGAGGAATTACTTGCGGAAGCGGTTGCAATAGCAAACCAGAGCGATGTAATTGTTGCCGCTATCGGAGAAGCATCTGAATCGAGCGGAGAAAGCAGCAGTGTTACAAATCTCCAAATTCCTGAATCACAAAGAGTTTTGCTCAATGCGCTTTTGGAAACGGGCAAACCCGTGGTCATGGTGTTATTCACTGGCCGACCACTCGCCATCGTAGAAGAAAATGAAAAAGTGCCTGCCATTTTGAATGTTTGGTTTCCTGGTAGCGAGGGAGGTCATGCGATCGCAGATGTGTTGTTTGGAGACGTCAACCCATCTGGAAAACTACCAGCAACCTTTCCAAGAAATGTAGGTCAGGTGCCAATTTATTACAACTATTTTAATACTGGTCGTCCACTAAGCAAACAAAAGACTGAGGATTGCGAGTTTGAAAAATTCGTCACCAATTATCTAGATGTGTGCAACACACCATTGTATCCGTTTGGTTATGGGTTAAGCTATACAACATTTGAGTACGGCCCAGTGAGGCTCAGTAACACATCAATGTCCGATACAGGATCGATAACCGCATCTGTGGAGGTAAAGAATACGGGCGATTATGCCGGTAAAGAAGTAGTACAGCTCTATCTGAGAGATATGGTGGGTTCTATTTCCCGCCCAGTAAAAGAACTAAAAGGGTTTCAAAAAATTCATTTAGAAGAAGGGGAAAGCAAAACTGTCACTTTTTCAATCGATAACGAAATGCTTAAATTTTACAATTCAATGCTAGAATTTGATTCTGAGCCAGGAGAGTTTCAAGTGTTTATCGGTACATCCTCTGCTGTTGATACCTTTCAAACCTTCACTTTAACAAACTAATCGATGAGAATAATTTGTCTTTCTTTATGCTTGATGTTTGTGTTAACTGGTTGTGCACAAGAAACCTATCACTTTGCCACAGTAAACGGTGAAGAGTTGCATTTAGATGTATATACTCCTGAAGTGGAGGCTGAAAAATATCCTGTGTTAATTTGGATGCACGGCGGAGGCTTTGCTGTTGGTTCACGAGATAATGATCCAGATGTTCGTTTTATGAAAGCGGCGCAAGAACAAGGGTATCTCGCGGTTTCAGTGTCGTATAGGTTATTAAGAAAAGATAAAGAAACAGGCTTTGGTTGCGATTGTCCTTCTTCAGAGAAAGAGCATGTATTTCGTGAAGCCGCAAAAGATTTTTGGAAAGGCGTACAGTATGTGTACGATCATGCTGAAGAATGGAACATAGATACCAATTCAATCATTGTAGGTGGCAGTAGTGCCGGCGCAGAAGGTGTAATGAATGCCATTTATTTAAAGGATTGGGTGTATGAAGACCATGCCAGTGCAGAGTTTAAAAGTGTTGATGCCATTCCAATTGCAGGCGTTTTGAGTTTAGCGGGGGCTGTGGTTGATCAGCGCTACATCACTTCAGATTCTGCCATTCCGGGTTTGTTTTATCACGGCGTTAAAGATCAGTTAGTGCCCTACGCAACGGCACCACATCATTATTGTTCGCCAGATCGGTTAGGCTACATTTGGTTAGATGGCGCTTATTCTGTACATGAAAAGTTACAAGCATTTGGCGCTTCGAGTATTCTTGTTTCGTATCCAGATGCACGGCATGAAATTTCAGGTGTTCCTTTTGATGAGTTGGATGAACTGTTTCATTGGATGGACCAACTATTTATTAAAAAAGCAAATATTCACGCAACCTACGAGAAAAAATGATCACTAAGTCTATCATATTGTCCCTTTTGTTTATGCTTGCTTCTCTGTGTGCTTTTGCCCAGTTTAGCAAGCAAAACATTAATGACGGTTGGCAATTTAATAGAAGCGATAATGCGGACTGGCAACAAGTAGATTTACCTCACACTTGGAACGCGCAAGATGTCTTAGATGATGAAACTGGCTATTACCGTGGCGGCGGAACCTATCAGAAAACCTTGCAAGTGAAAAAAGAGGATGATAAACGGTATCACTTGTTTTTCGAAGGGGCAAATCAAGAGCTCACTCTTTTTGTAAATAATCAAGAAGTAGGAAATCATATTGGTGGCTATACTTCTTTTGGGTTTGATATTACGGAATTTCTTAAAAATAGAGGGAATGAGATTCTTGTAAAGCTTACTAACGCGCATGATCCTAATATTATCCCGCTTGAAGCAGATTTTAATTTCTTTGGGGGCATTTATAGAGATGTTTGGTTACTCACCACAGGTCAAGCACATTTCGATTATTCATATGGTTTTAATGGAGGTGCAGTTGTGGAACCAAAAGTTGTAGAACCTGGAAAGTATAACCTAAAACTTGTAGCCTCGGTAACGAATTCAGCCCCTACAACAACCGATGTGATTATATCTACAACCTTAACAGATGCTTATGGTAAAGAGTACCTTTCAAAAAAATACCTTGTTGAGCAACTGTTATCTGCCGAAACAAGCGAGCTTAGTTTGAGCTACTCATTTTATGATGATGTGACGCTTTGGTCGCCTGCTGAACCTCAATTGTATGACCTCAACTTGCAGATCATTGTTGATGGAAAAATGGTGGATCAAGTCTTACAAAAGGTGGGTTTTCGAACATTCGCATTCGACAATGATGGCTTTGTTCTCAACGGTGAAAAAATGAAACTCATTGGCACAAACAGGCATCAAGATGAAATTGGTAAAGGGTTTGCGCTTTCTAACGCCGACCACCTTCGAGATCTTATGATGCTGAAAGAAATGGGCATCAATTTTTTACGGGTTTCTCATTATCCACAAGACCCAAGAATTTTAGAGCTTACAGACAGTTTAGGTATAATCGCAATTGAGGAAATTCCTTTTGTGAATGAAGCGACAGCATCTCCAGAGTTTGCAGAGAACACCAAAAACATGATGCTCGAAATGATCTCAAGAGACCGCAATCATACCTCACTGTTTTCGTGGGGAACAAGTAATGAACTCACTCTGCGCCTCGATAGAATTACAAAAGACTTCACCGCTGTAGAAAAACAAAACTACATTGATTTTGAAGTGGCCTTACTCAATGATTTAGATGAGTTAATTAAACAAACAGACACTACTCGTCCATCATTCACAGTGCATTGTTGTGGAAAAGAACGAAACAAAGAATTAGGCTATCATGCTGCTGACCTAATTGGCTATAATAAATACTTTGGTTGGTATGAAGGCACTGCTGATGATGTTCCTGATTTTTTAGATGAATTTGCCGCCCTTGAAGATCGCCCTTTCTTTTTGAGTGAATATGGGGCGGGTGCAGATCCTAGGATCAGAGCCGAAAATCCACGTCGATTTGATTTTTCAATCGAATGGCAAAACATCTTTCACCAAAAACACCTTAAAGCAATTGTAGAGTCGAATAACCTCTTTGGGGCTAATGTGTGGAATTTTGCAGATTTTCAAGCAGAACATCGTGGTGATGCCGTGCCGAAGATCAACAATAAAGGCATTGTCACCGTTGATAGAGTTCCGAAAGATGCATATTACTTCTATCAAGTTGCCTTGTCGAGTGAACCTATCGTAAAGCTACCAGCTAAATTGTACACCAACCGAATCGGAATTCAGAACGGCAAAAAGAAAAGCCTTGTGCAACCAATTGAAGTATATTCAAATCAACCTTATGTAGAATTATGGCTAAATGGAAAATCACTTGGTTTTCAAGAAATTGATCACTTCAGCACAACCTTTCAAGTGCCGTTGAAACAAGGAGCCAATCAGCTCAAGGCCACTGTTCCAACACAATCGGCTACTGACCAACTTGAACTAAACGCCAGAATACTACCGACAACACTCAAAAAATTAGATCTCGGCGATGATGCGTTACGCATTAATGTTGGTGCACATTTTATCTTTTCGGAAGAAGTAAATGGAGACAAAATTTGGTTAGCAGACAAACCATATACTACAGGCAGTTACGGCTACCACGATGGTGAAGTTTTCCTCAGAGATCAAAAAGAATTAGTTGGCAGCGATCGAAATATCCTCACAACAAACAATGATCCAGTCTATCAAACGCAACGCAGAAATTTAAGTGCTTACCAAATAGATATTGGCAAAGGCAATTACCATGTAGAGTTGCATTTTGCTAAATTAAATGGCCAAGAAAATATTGCCCAAGACGCATCTATTGAGGTAAACGGCGAAGTAGTAACGGCTGCATCAATTTCTACCTCAAATAATTTTTCACCAATTGTTTTAGAGAAAGAAGTAAAAGTGAACAAGGATGGTCTCTTGATTGAATTGAAGGGTGGGAGTGAAACACAATTTTTAAACGGAATTATAATTACAGAGGCGGCATGAAAGTACTGATAGTCATACTGATGATGTTTTCAACTGCCTACGCGCAGGAAGAACTCAGTGTCATGAGTTTTAACATTCGCCTCGACACCGAGAACGACGGAATAAACCAATGGAATAACCGAAAAGAGTTTGTCGCCAACCATATCGCGTTTTATGCGCCCGCTTTTTTAGGTGTGCAAGAAGCCTTACCAAACCAAATGGATTATTTAACTGAAAACTTAACTGGATATAACCCAATTGGCGTTGGCAGAGAAGATGGTAAACGGAAAGGAGAGTTTTCTGCTATTTTTTATCGACCTCAAGAGCAGGAACTACTTTGCTCGGGTACATTTTGGCTCAGTGAAACGCCAGATGTGGTTTCAACTGGTTGGGATGCAGCGCTGCCACGCGTTTGTACCTGGGGTATGTTCAAATCTAAAGAAAGTAAAAAAAGGGTGTTAGTAATGAACACACATTTCGATCACGTTGGTAAAACAGCAAGAGAAAAAAGTGTAGAGCTTATCCTACTAAAAGCTAAAGAGTTAAGTGGAGGAAAAAATGTGCCCGTCATACTCATGGGCGACTTGAATTTGGAGCCAGAAACCACAGCCATTCAGTTGGTAAGTAACCAATTACAAGATAGCCGCTTGGCAGCTGGCGATCAAGCATTTGGGCCGGAAGGCACTTTTACGGGATGGAAAACAACAGAATCACCAACACGTAGAATAGACTATATATTTTATTCTGAAAATGAATTTACATTGAAGCAATACGGTGTGTTAAGTCATGTTCGCAATCAGCAGCATGCATCAGATCATTTGCCCGTGTTTGTTCGCTTACAGAGAAAAAAGAAAAGAAACTAAATAAATAACTTAAACTTAGATATCATGAATTACCTAAACACATTCAAAAACCCCTTTTTGCTGGCGATGATTTTGCTGGTAACAACCTTCATGATCAGCTGTAATGATGATGAAGAGGATATGCAGGTGGAAACAGAACTTACGCTATCTCAGCAAACGGCCTCTTTGGCTGTTGGGTCGCAACTAGAACTTGTGCCTAGATTTGGTAGCATTCAGCTTCCGCAAAAAAACTACGAGTGGACTGTCTCTGACCCTTCAGTGTTATCTGTTGAGATGAACCCTGACACTTATGCTGGAACAGTTACGGCTGTTGGCGAAGGTAACGCAACAGCAACTATCTCTTCAACAGATGGCAGCCTTCAGGCTAGCACGGTGATTACAACAACACTCATTCGTGAAACTGAAGCAATTCTCCCAGAAACCGTGAGAGCATTTACTTTGGCCGAAACGGTTGTTACACCTAGCTTCAATAATGTAGATGTGCCAGTGAGAGAGTACACATGGAGCACACAACCCCAAGGTGTGTTGACTGTAACTACTGATCCCGTGACTTTTGCCGCTACCTTGCAAGGAATTATGCCCGGCACAACTACACTCACTATTGCCTCCACGGATGGTGTTGTGATGGCGAGCACGCAAGTGACGGTCATAGATGAAAATGATGGAATTTTAAAAGTACTAGCAATTGGGAACAGCTTCTCTGAAGATGCGCTAGAACAGTATTTTTGGCAAATTGCAAATGCTGCTGGTAAAGAAGTGATGGTTGGTAATATGTACATTGGTGGAGCAGATTTGGCAACACATGCAAACAACGCCATGTCTGATGCTGGCAATTATAGTTACCGCGTTATAGATATTAATGGAACCAGAACGGTTACCTCTGGCGTATCACTTTCTGACGCTGTAAACGACCAAGAATGGGATGTAATTAGTTTCCAGCAAGCCAGTTATTTTTCAGGGTTATACGACACATTCGTTGAACCATTACCAATTGTTTACAACCGTGTGAGTGATTGGAATGAATATGAGCATACAGACTACGTTCTTCATAAAACTTGGGCTTATGCGCAAAACTCTACGCACTCTGGCTTCCCAAACTACGATAGTGATCAAATGACCATGTACAATGCAATCATCAACGCATACAATCAAGCTGATGATCTTATACCAGTAGTTGATGTAATACCTGCGGGTACAGCAATTCAAAATGGTAGAACTAGTTATTTGGGTGATGGATTTACCCGTGATGGCTTTCACTTAAACGACTTGGGTAAATACACAGCGGCGCTAACATGGTTTGAAGAAATGTTTGATGAAAGCGCTGTCGGGAACACATATGTGCCTGATGGTATTGGAGACTTCGATATTGAATTGGCTCAAAATGCAGCTCATGCTGCTGTAGAGAGCCCGAATGAGATCACTGTATTAGAAGATTTTCAAGATCCAGGAGGTTCAGGCGTGATTACTGCACCCTTATTTATCAACTTTTCGAGCACAACAAATCCTGATGGATGGAATGCCTATAGTAGCCATTTAGATGGAACGACTATTCCAAACTTGATTGATCAAGAGGGAACATTTACTGGTGTTACAGCATTAACGCTTGAGCGGTTTAGAGGGATAAATAATAGTTCTGGAGCTCCAGGAACCAATACGAACCTAAATATGCCTGATGAAGTTTCAAGATCAAACTTCTATAGCCATGGAAGAGATTGGGGAAGTAATCCACCAATACCACAAAGTGTGATCGAATTTTCAGGCTTCACAAGTAATGATACCTATGAACTTTGCTTTTTTGGGTCTAGAGATAACGTTGGCGACAATAGAGAAACAGTTTATACTGTAAATGGAAGCGATAGCCAAAGTGCAACTCTTGATGCTGCACAAAATAGTGATAACATTGTTTGCATTTCTAATGTACAGGCTGATGCTGAAGGTAAAATAACCCTTGTTGTTTCTATGGGTGATAACAACTCAAGCACGAACGGCTTTTATTACATTAATGCCATGCGCATTCAACCAAACTAAGTTGTAAGGTAGAGGAGGGCAATTTGCTCTCCTCTTTTTTATCATTCATCTTGCAGCTAAAGCCCTATGCCCTAGCTAAGGCTGCATCCCTAATAATAGACCACACCAACGCACATGCAAAAAATTTTCATTTTCCTCCTCGGTGTTCTATGTATGGCTTGTTCTACGCAGAAGAGTCAAAACCAACAATCATCCTCTTCCGCAGAAAATGGATATTCCACCTATTGTAATCCAATCAATATAGATTATTCTTACATGTCGCACTACCGGGCAAAAAACAATGTGTCTTATCGGTCTGGCGCAGATCCTGCCATTGTGAACTTCAAAGGCAAATATTACATGTTCGTAACCCGTTCTCATGGGTATTGGGTGAGTGAAGATTTAAATAATTGGTCCTTCATTCGTCCACAAGGTTGGTATTTTAGCGGTAGCAATGCCCCTGCCGCTGCAGTTTGGAATGATAGAATTATTGTTTATGGCGACCCTTCAGGGCGAGGACCAGTAATTTCTACCGACGATCCTGATTTGGGCAATTGGGAAACCCATTTTTCTGTGATGAACTTACCAGGAGGCATTCAAGACCCCGATTTGTTTGTAGATGATGACGGAAAAGTCTATCTCTATGAAGAGTCTTCAAACAAATGGCCTATTCGTGTCATTGAACTTGACCCCAAAAATTATTTTGTGCCCGTAGGCGAAGAACAAGATCTCTTCAACCTAGAACCTGAAAAAAACGGGTGGGAACGGTTTGGTCAAGACCATGACAGCGAGCTTGCTCCCTTCATTGAGGGTCCGTGGATGGTGAAACATGAAGACAGATATTACTTAGAATATGGCGCGCCTGGTACACAGTGGAATGTGTATGCCGATGGCGTTTACACCGCTGATACCCCAATGGGACCATTCACCTACGCACCTTACAATCCTGTAAGCTATAAACCTGGTGGGTTTTTAAAAGGCTCTGGCCATGGCAGTACAGTCCGTGCTAACGACGGAAATTATTGGCATTTCGCAACAATGGCGATCTCGGTTAATTATAAATTCGAGCGTCGCCTAGGCATGTATCCGGCTGGTTTTGAAGACGGCCAAATGTATGTGAACACCGCATACGGCGACTATCCACACTATTTGCCCGTTGCAGATGTGGAGGAGCATAAAAATAGATTTACTGGATGGATGCTGCTTTCGTATGAAAAACCTGTGATAACAAACTCGGCACTCGTTGAAGAAGATGTGAATGTGGTTGATGAAAGTGAGAGTGGCTATATGCTTGAGCAGATTAAGACCTTCGGCATCAACAATGTAAATGATGAAGAAATTCGTTCGTATTGGGTTGCCGAAGCAAATCATGATTCTATTTTTCTGCAGGTTGATTTAGAAAAACCGATGGATGTATTTGCTATTCAAATTAATTTTCAAGATTTTAGAAGTGAAATCTATGGCCGTCCAGATACTCTTACACAGCAGTTCATCATCGAATCATCAATGGATGGTGAAAATTGGGGTGTGATTGCAGACTTTTCAGACAATCAAAAAGATATGCCACATGCATATTTTGAATTAGATCAAGCTGTTCAAGCAAGATTCATTCGATACAATCACAAGCATGTTACCAATAAATGGTTGGCAATTTCTGAATTTCGTGTTTTTGGCAAGGGTAAGGAAGAGTTACCGATTGCTCCTCAGCAATTCAAGGCTACAAGAATGGATGATCGAAGAAATGCGCAACTCACTTGGAATGCTGTTCCAGATGCGCAAGGGTATGTTTTGTATTGGGGAATAGATCCCGAAAAACTGAACTTATCAGTGCTCATGTATGGACAAAATGAATATGAACTGCGTGCTCTCACTACAGACCAAGGTTACTTTTATCAAGTGGAAGCATTCAATGAAAATGGTGTTTCTCAACGTAGTGAACTTCTGTCTACTGAATAAAACATGCTTACCTTAATCTTAACTTGGTTATTTGAAGTGTTGTAATTTGTAGGGCAAAACCCAAGCATGTATAAATTACAACTTGATGAGGACAAGAATATTCACCTCGGTATAGTTATGGCAGGTGCCGTTACTGCTGGTGCTTATACAGCCGGCGTCATGGACTATTTAGTGAACTCACTTAAATTGTGGGAGCAAAAACACGCAAATGGCGACCCGGTGCCAAAGCCAAATGTAAAACTCGATGTTTTTACTGGCGCATCTGCTGGTAGTATTACCGCAGCCGTTACACTTCTAGCTCTTGCCACGGGCAGAACCAAGCCAGTTGAAGATCTCTACAATGATTTTAGTATGGACAATCTGTTCTTCTATACTTGGGTGAACTTGGGCTTAGAGCAACATGAGGTAATGTGGCAAAAACTACTCGATACCACAGATTTAGAAGACGGTGACTTGAAATCAATTTTTAACACTTCGTTTATTGATGAGCTCGTTGAAAAAATTGTGGCCCAAACTGATGGTGAAGACATTGTGCCATTGCCGAAGTTTGTGAATCCGGAAATTGACGTGTTGATGACACTTAGTAATTTACGAGGAATTCCCATCAACCTTTCTTTTTCTGCTGAAGATGAAGACGTTGCGCACACAATGATTTATCATAAAGCCTTTGCGCATTTTAAGTATAAAAGATCGCAGTTTGATTATGAAGATGCTGGTAAATTACCTCTTGTGTTTGAGAACAAGGCGTTATTAGCCCAATTCTTAGAAATCTCGAGAGCAAGTGGTGCTTTCCCAATTGGTTTACGCAGCTCATTGATTGAAAATATTGACAATGAATATATTCAAGCCAACCTAAAAGAGATTTTTGGAACCGAGGTCAACATTGAGCCAATTTTGCCCGAGACATACAGTTTTATTGCTGTTGACGGTGGCATGACCAACAATGAACCGATCGCAGAGGCATTGCGCATTATGAAACAACGTCATCAAGATCCTCTCATTATTCTAATAGACCCATTTCCGAATTATATAGATAAAGAAGAGGAGTTGAACTATGATCTTACAAAAGATTCTGTTTTCGACATTACCCCTCAGCTTATTAAAACGTTGAGAAACCAAGTACTTTTCAAAGAGAGCGATCTTGTAGAGCTGTTTCAAGATGATATTCGGCGCAGCATGATTTGGCCAACACGTTACCAGAAAGATGATGAGACTGGTAAAATGGTTAAGAAAATGAATTCTATTGCATGCGGTGCGTTAGATGGCTTTGCTGGCTTTTTAAGTAGAGATTTTCGGGTGCATGATTATATGTTGGGTCAAAAAAATTGCCAAAACTTTCTGCGTTATTACTTCCACCTCGAAGCAGATGACCATCCTTATTGTGATGAATGGACCGAAGAGATGAAAGAGCAATATGCCCTAAAAAACAAAGATGGAAAATGGATGCTGCCCATTATTCCTGATTATCGAATTACTGATGCGGAATATGATGGCGATAAGAAGAAATTCACACCAAAGGTCGAAGAAGATGAGAATTTCCCCAAATTCCCCTCCATTGATTATGAATTCACATTTACAAGAGATGATGGCTTGGAAGACCGATTGCAGAAACGAGTTGAAGAAATTCTAGAGCCGTTAATTATGCGTGCGGTTACTACAAACCCTCCAAACCAACATGTGCACCCTTGGATTAAAGAACGAATGAAAAAGCGTGGCTCCATACCAAATATTGACTCATCTGTACTCGAAAACATGGGCATTAATATAAATCTTGGCGGTAAACAATTAATCAGCGAAGCAGGGGGAAAAATGTTCTCAAAAAAGATCACAAACAAAGTGATGAATGTAATTATTCAGACCCTATCAGACTACGAGCTGTTTGAGAACGACCCCGCGCATGAAAAAAATTGAGATTTTGTTGTGTGATTACTGTTTTCTGTAACATCTTAGTCGGCTTAAACTAAGAACAGCTGACTATGTGTGGAATTGTATGTGCATTTGACCTTAAGGAACCAGTAGAAAAATTACGCCCTCAGGTGCTCAACATGTCGAAATGTATTCGGCATCGTGGGCCTGATTGGAGCGGTATTTATGACGACAATAATGCTTTACTTGCGCATGAACGGCTAGCTATTGTTGATCCAACATCTGGTAAGCAACCGCTCTTTTCTCCAGATAAACGCTACGTATTAGCTGCTAACGGTGAAATTTATAATCATACCGAACTCCGAGCTCAATTTCCCAATTACGACTTTCAGACAGAAAGTGATTGTGAGGTGTTATTGGCACTTTACGAGGAAAAGGGCACTGAATTCTTAGACGAGCTAAACGGCATTTTTGGCTTTGCGTTATACGACTCTGAAACCAATGAATACTTCATAGCCCGTGATCATATGGGTATTATTCCACTTTACATTGGTTGGGATGAGCACGGAACATTTTACGTAGCCAGTGAGTTAAAGGCGCTAGAGGGTGTTTGTGTGAAGATTGAACTGTTCCCCCCAGGCCATTACATGCATAGCAGCGATGGTGAGTTTAAACGGTGGTGGACCAGAGATTGGATGGACTATGAACATGTAAAAGACAATACCAGCTCAATAGAAGAACTGAAACAAGCGCTAGAAGATGCTGTGCACAGACAACTAATGAGCGATGTGCCTTATGGTGTGCTTCTCTCCGGTGGTCTTGACTCGAGTGTTACCAGTGCGCTTGCCAAGAAATTTGCAGATAAGCGAATTGAAAGTGGCGATGAAGATCAAGCTTGGTGGCCAAGGCTTCACTCTTTTGCCGTTGGTTTAGAAGGCTCGCCAGATTTGGCTGCCGCCCAAAAAGTCGCCGATCATTTGGGTACTGTTCACCATGAAGTGTTATTTACTATTCAAGAGGGTTTAGATGCCATTAGAGATGTGGTTTATCATCTTGAAACATATGATATTACTACCATAAGAGCAAGTACGCCAATGTATTTAATGGCAAGAGCAATTAAAGCGATGGGCATTAAAATGGTGTTAAGCGGTGAGGGTAGCGATGAAATTTTTGGTGGCTATCTATACTTTCACAAAGCCCCAAGTGCAAAAGATTTACACGAAGAAACTGTACGGAAATTAGACAAACTACACATGTATGATTGCTTGCGAGCAAACAAATCGCTTGCCGCTTGGGGAATTGAGGGTCGTGTGCCATTCTTAGACAAAGAATTTATGGATGTGGCTATGCGCTTGAATCCTGAAGATAAAATGATTATTGACCGAGATAATAGGGGCAGAGTTGAAAAATGGATTCTTCGTAAAGCATTTGAAGAATACTTGCCCGAGAGCGTAGCTTGGCGCCAAAAAGAGCAATTTAGCGATGGCGTTGGCTACAGTTGGATCGATACCTTGAAAGAAATGGTTGAGGAGCAAGTGAGCGACGATCAAATGGCACATGCACACTTAAAGTTTCCGATACAGACACCAAGCTCGAAAGAAGAGTATTACTACCGAAGTATTTTTCAAGAGCATTTCCCAAGTGATGCGGCGGCAAGAACAGTTCCAAGTATCCCAAGTGTAGCTTGCAGTAGCGAAGTGGCTCTAGAATGGGATGAGGCATTTAAAAACATGAATGATCCTAGCGGGCGTGCCGTAGCCAACGTGCACAATGAAGGGTACGACGATTAGTATGGGATTGTGGGATCCTACGATTTTGCGATAGTGCGATTTTGGTTCGTAGGGATAAATTCGTTTATGTGGTTGAGGACCATGGTGTTGGCTGTAAATGTTGAAAAGCAACCCCTCACTTTCCTAATCTACCTCCTAACCAAGCCATTGGTATGTAAGCCAACAGTAAGTCTGCAACTACAAACCAAGTGGGCGCTGGTATCATCATTGCCATGGCAATACCGCCGGCTAAGAAAATGGCACCAACAATCATGGCCAGTGTGAGCTTGTTAGACACGCCCAACTTTGCGGCAATGAACGCTCCTATAAACGTGCCTACAGCGTGTGCTAAAAAAGGGAAAAGAAAATACTTTGGTTCTAGGCTGGGCATGATCTCTGCGAGGGCCTCCATATCGCTTGGGTCTAGGCCTTCAATAGGCATAACGACATAACCAAGCCTGATTAATAGCATGTTTATGGCACCGCCGATCAGCCATCCGGCAACTACGGCTAAAATGTTTCGTATAATTGGGCTCATGTTTTTTTAACTAAAAGTAAGTGTTTTTGCCCAACATTTGGTTAACCAACTTGTGTCATTTCTAATACGGTAAAGTCTTCTACTGCGCCATCAGTAGCCGCTAAATAGTCTTTTATGTGGCTTGTTTCCATGTGCGCTTCCCATGCTTCACGATCAGTCCAATTTTCAAAGAATAAGAACAAATTTGACTTGTTTTGATCTTGATGCAAATCATAATTAATGCATCCATCTTCAGCTCTCGTGGGCGCAATCAGTTTTTCTAATTCGGCTTTAACCAAGTCTGTTTTATCAACTTTTGCTGTAATGTGCGCAACAATCGTAAGTTTTTCCATGTGTGGTTTATGTTAGTTTTTCATTTGATTTATGTCTTGTTGAATCTCTGTTGCTTTTTTTTCTCATGTTTGCTTGAAAGCTTTCCTCTAGATCAATCCCGGTTTGATTGGCAATGGCAAACACCACCCATAACACGTCAGCTAACTCATCACCCAAATCAGCATCGTGTTTTGCTTCCTCATTCTTGAAACTCTGCTCACCAAACCGACGACTCATAATACGTGCGACTTCACCAACCTCTTCTGTTAATATGGCCATATTTGTCATTTCATCAAAATAACGAACGCCAACTGTTGTAATCCATTCATCAACTTGATTTTGGGCTTCTCGTAAGGTCATAAATCTTTATTCTTAGAATCAATAATTATTGTCACCGGGCCATCATTAAGCATTTCCACTTGCATGTCTGCTCCGAAGGTTCCTGTAGCGCATTCTATTCCTGTAAGCGTATTCACTTGATGAACAAAGGCTTCGTAAACCGGAATAGCAATCTCTGGCTTTGCCGCATCTATATATGATGGTCTATTGCCTTTTTTTGTCTTTGCAAATAGGGTGAATTGGCTAATGACCAACAATTTACCGCCAACATCAATAAGCGAAAAATTCATCTTCGCTTCTTCATCAGAGAAAATTCGTAAACCAACAATCTTTCTGGCAAGCCAATCTACATCCTCTTGTTCATCTGTGTGAGTAATGCCCAGTAAAACCAATAAACCCTGTTGAATTTCACCTACAACATGACCATCTACACTTACTTGAGCATGTTTTACACGTTGAATAACTGCTCTCATAAATAAGGCTTGTTTTCAATCAGCAATTCTTCGCGTATCAGTAAATAATTTCTATATCGCCACTCCGCAATTTCTCCGTTACTTAGGGCCGCTCTTACGGCACATTTCGGTTCATTAACGTGTTGGCAATTGTTGAATTGACATTCATTGATTAGTGGCTTCATTTCGGGAAAGTAAAAGGAAAGCTCATAGGCGTCAATATTCGCCAACCCATATTCCTTTATGCCTGGTGTATCAATCACAAAGCCACCTTTGGGCAGCTTATGCATTCTTGAAAATGGGGTGGTGTGTTGCCCTTTTTCGTTGTAACTAGAAACATCACCCGTTCTTAATTCTAAGGCCGGGTTTAGTTGATTTAGTAAGGTGCTTTTGCCAACACCACTCGGGCCGGTTACCACATTTATTTTGTCTTTCATCTCCTTTTCTAGCTCTACAATACCTTCACCATTACTGGCTGAGGTAAGCATGGTTTTATAACCAATTGTTTCTAGGTCTTCGCGAAGCCAGGCTAACATTGCTGCTTCTTTTTTTTGGTACAAGTCCACTTTGTTAAACACAACAGTTGTAGATATGTCATAATATTCAAGTGCAATTAAAACCCGGCTGATGAAGCCAACCTTCGTTTTTGGCATTGTAATACTGGCGATGATAAAGGCCTGATCAATATTTGCGGCAATGATGTGGTAAAACCTTTTTTTTCTTGGCGATTGCCGTATAATTTTATTTTTACGCTCTTCAATTTCATGAATAACAATTGATTCATCATCATCAGAATTACCAATGGTTACCCGGTCGCCAACAGATACTGGATTGGTGAGCTTTAGCTCTTCTAGCCTGAGTTTTCCTTTGAGGCGTGCCCGAACTATTTTACCACTATCGAGCATAATTTCATGCCAACTACCAGTGGTTTCAATAACGGTGCCTTTGTTCAATGAATTGATTTTTGTATATTTTGCAACGAAATTAACAGATGAGCGAAAATAAAACAGTGATTACGTGTGTGAATAATGGCCCTGCCCGTGTGGAAGGCAAATTCACGGTAGTATTTCCAGACGGAAAGGAACAAGAATTTGATGGCAAACTTTCATTATGCCGTTGCGGAATGAGCGAAAAGATGCCTTTATGCGATGGTAACCATAAAAATTGTGTGCCTCGCCACGATGATCGACTCAAATTAGATGTATGATGGAAATTGAAAGTACCATACCCAGTATATTTTTGGGCTTGGGCTTAGCTGCAAGCGTAGGCTTTCGGGTGTTTCTGCCCTTACTTATGCTTTCGGTGTCAGCCTATTTTGATTTTGTTCCGCTCGGTGAGAGTTGGGCTTGGGTTGGTTCAATGCCGGCCATGATTGCTTTAGGTTCTGCGACTTTATTAGAAATTCTCGGCTTCTACATTCCGTGGGTTGATAATTTACTTGATACCGTTGCGATACCAACAGCAGCCTTTGCGGGAACGGCTGTTATGGCTTCAACAGCAATAGATATGGATCCGTTCTGGAAATGGGCGCTCGCCATTATCGCTGGTGGAGGAACGGCTACGGCAGTAAAAACTAGCCAGGCGGGTACGAGAGCCGCTTCAACAGGCACAACTGGTGGGTTAGCAAATCCCGTGGTGGCAACAGGCGAAGTGGTCGCTTCGGCAGCTTTATCAGCGGTGTCAATATTTTTTTGGCCCTTGGCTGCTGTGTTAACCATCTTATTACTGATCGCTATCTTTTTCTTTTGGCGAGGTATTCGTAAGTGGTTCAAGCAGAAAAAATCGAGACCCTTGCCTCAGCAATAAAAGGGGTAGAATAGGATCAAAACAAACCTGAACTCCCCTAGTTGAGTTGTTCAGATTTTAACCGATTGTAGGCCATTAGAAATATGGCCCCGAGGTTTTCGTGTGGCGGCACATAATCTTGAAAACGAGATATTGTGGTTGAATTTCCTTTCAACTGCCCTTCGAGCGTGCTCCAAAAGTCTTTCCAATAGATGTCATCTTCTTTCAGCAAATTCTTATTCATCAGCCTAATCAACGGATCGTTAATGGCCATGGTGCCAATTTGTTTTGATGAAATGATATGCACATCTGGCGCTCTATCTAACACGTTTGTAAGGCTATGATATCCGCCGCACGAGCCGAGAAATACCAACTTTGCCTGTGGTGTTAAATAACTGATTGTTGTGTCAACATAAAAGCTATGGCCTCTATGAACAACAACACTAGGCGACTCACCTCGACTACGGAAATAAGTCTTCAGGTCATCTTTTCCTTCAAATTCATACTGCGGTTTGTTGGCTAAAATTTCAACCTTTTTATTGGCCGAGGTGATTTTTACAAATGTTTTCTTGTCTTGAATATTCCAACTGCCATTTCTAAAGCTTGGTATCCAGCTATTGTAAGACGCTTTGCCATCGTCATCGTCATAAAAAAACACCTGTTGAATGACCTTTCCGTCTTCATTGAGCAAACTTTTATATTCTAGTTCGTTGATTTTTGGAATATCATATTGGCGAACCAATTCAGTAATCCATTCATCACTGTAGTTATCGTTCTGCGCTAAAATCACATTCAACAAACTATAAATTCTAATGCCGTGCTGGTTATAAAGCGAGCGAACGCGAGCAAGCTCATCAGTCATTTTTTGAGTGAAAAAGGCTTTCAAGTCATTGTCTGTTAAACTGCCGAAGGTATCTGCAACATCAACAGCATTTGTTAATGATTCTTTATTTGTGCCTTCCTCAAGATTACTTACAAATTGATTGAGTAATTGCTTCTGTTTTTCATCAGACATGTGGTCTAAGAAGTCATCGAGTTTATTATACCCAGATGCCATTTTTAGAAAGGTGCGGTACTTATTAAAATTCAAGCTTTGTAAAAATTCGTAGGTGTCTTCCGCCTCCATTTTCTTCATCATTCGATCATAAAAGCCATTAAATGTAGAAGTGAAAATTTCTTCCTGCGAATACACCATATAGCTATACAACTCTTCGGCTGTAAGATCATCTGCAGGCTTAAACCGAACGGCATAATTATGATTTTCGTGCTGATCGTTAATCGGTCGAACTACCCGTAAACTCTCTTCTTTTAAACGATCTTGCACGGCTTCTTGCGCAATAATGTCTTTTTGGGTTGAAAGCTCAATTAAATATTGTCTGAATTTACTCACATCACGGCTAATCTCGTCAGCTTCATTCATGGTGAGCGTGCCGTTCATAATGTCGTTCATTAAATAAAAACTCTTCGATGCCCTACCATAATGTTCAAAAATGTCAAGAAACAATCGAGTAACTGGTTGGTTGCTACGTTGCATGGCAAAGCTCATTTCGGTGTAGGTATTTACCCAACGTTTCATTTTGATAGGGTTTTGTTTTACCATTTCATCAATCAAATCCATTACGGCGGGTTCATTTCTAAACACCCGTAAATTCTCTAAAAAGTAATCTGGCTTGCGCTCATAAGCGCCCATCATTACATTATAGCTAAAGTCTTCATCTTTATATTGCTGATACATGCGTACCGCTAGTTCAGGATAATTTTCAAGTGTTCTTTCTACCCAATCTAGTTTCGTGCGGTTGTGTAAATGATAGGTGACTTCAAATTTATCTAGGTATAAGGTTTCACCAAATCGACTTGAGTTGGTTTCAAGCAACCAATTTTTAAGGATGCGTAACTCATCTCGCGTGCGTTGCCATGGTTGTTCCTTATCATTAATTTCTCTCTGCAATTTATTGATGAGAGTGAGATAAAGTGCAGTTGCTCGTTCTCCATTCGCAGTTGGAAGGAGCTCAATTTTACCATCGGCTAAGCCATCTGCAGAGTCAAACTCATACTGAAGGAGGTCAATTTTTTCGTTGAGTTCAGCTATAATGGTTTCTCCCGGCCCCGAAAACGAAGTGAGTGTAACTGAAAAAAAACATACAAAAAGAAAAAGCGATTTCATATTTCTTTTTTGTGTATAAAGAGCAAAAGTAGTGCCTTAAAATCACTCGCAACAATAAAATAGCCGTTTCGCACGTGTTTTTATTTGTTGCCTTCTGGTAGGTTTGCCGAAATTTCTCAGAACCAAATGCGAAAACTATCAACTGGTGTTGATAAACCATCTGTAATGAGCGAATGGATTCAATAACTTTATAGTGCAAACAGCACAGTGATGTGCTTTGAAGAATAATGAAAAGACTGAATGAGTAGAAGATTTCATCCTAAAGACAGCGTAATACAAGAATTGGTACAACTGTTTGAAGACAGTATTGTAGATAATACAAATGCGTTTTTGCAAGAAGAGGAGCTTGAACACCTGATCGAATATTACGAATCGGTATACGATATGAATAAAGCCTTTATGGTGGTTGAGAGAGGGATTGAGCTCTATGCTTATTCCAGCAACTTTTGGGTGAAGAAGGCGCAAATGCATTTTAAATCAGGCGATAACACCCTTGCTTGGGAAGCATTAGAGCGCGCAACTGTATTCGAATCTGAGAGTTCTGACATTCTTCTTCTTAGCGCTGACATTTTAACGGCGGAAGAGCGATATGACGAAGCGCTTGTTAAGTTAGAGCGGTTGGTTGACTTTGTAAGCAAGGATGAAAAAATAGATGTGTGGCTCGAAATTGCTGACGTTTATGATATTTCTGGACAACAAGAAAATTTCGAAGCAACACTCCGCTATGTATTGCATAAGGCACCCATGAATGAAGAAGCGCTTTACAGATATTGGACTATGGTGAGTATAAGGGAGGAAACAAAATCATCAATTCCACTCTTCAAGAAAATTACTCATGTTGCACCGTATAATAATTTGGCCTGGTCACTGTTAGCAAATGCTTATGAGCACAATGAAATGTACGCGGAGAGCATTGAAGCGTATGAATTTTCTCTAGCCATTAAAGATGAATTTTATGTCTCTAATGATTATGCTGGTTGCCTCCAAAAAATTGAAGAGTGGGAAAAGGCCATAAGCGTTTACCATGAAATGTTAGCGCTTTTTAATAAAGATACCAGAGTGCATATGGAAATTGCCCATTGCGAAGTCAAACGAAAGAACCTAGACGCTGCTATCGTTCATTTTGAATTGGCTAAGAAAGGCGCCAAACGAAAAGAAGAGAAAGCAGATTGTGAGTACGAGATGGGAACCACTTATGTAACATTTGGCAATCATATTCAAGCCATTACTCATTTTCATAATGCGATTGAATTACGTCCAAAAAAAGGAAAGTACTGGAATGCGCTTGGGAAAGCTTATCGCAAGTTAAATCGAATTGAAGATGCTTCTAAATGCTTTTTACAAAGTTTAGAAAAAAGCGATGAGCATCCAAAACGATGGTTACGTTTGGTTAGTTGTTATCACGAGTTAGGCCTTACAGACCGCGCGATTGAAGCGCTACACCGCGCGCAACTCATACTCCCCAACCATGTGAAACTTAATTATGCATACGCTGCGCACTTGCTTCACCACAATTTTAGTCAATCAGGCTTACTCCAATTGGGGCATGCACTTAGCTTAGATGCTACTAAAAAGAACTATATCTTTGTGCTCTTTCCAGAGCTACGTGACCATGACGGAGTTACACAGCTTTGCGAACAATATTAAAAACGCACTATGCACTTTAAACTTAATGGTTTACCAGAGCGTACAACCAAACCTCGCGACTATGGCCTAACAATGGTCATGGACAAAGGGTTGAGTACACGCGAGGTTGAAAATTTTCTTCTCATTGCACATCCATATGTCGATATGGTGAAATTGGGGTTTGGCACATCTTATGTCACCCCAAATCTTGATGAGAAAATCAAACTTTATAAAGAGTACAACATACCAGTATACTTTGGTGGAACGCTGTTTGAGGCATTCGTTGTGCGAGATCAATTTGATGACTACCGCAAGGTGTTAGATAAGTATAAGCTTGATTTAGTTGAAGTCTCTGATGGATCAATTGAGATTGAGCACGAAAAGAAGTGCGAATACATAAGAACACTGTCTACGCAGTGCCAAGTTCTTTCAGAAGTTGGTTCTAAAGATGTAGAGAAGATTATTGCTCCCTACAAATGGATACGCATGATGAAAGCGGAGCTAGAAGCCGGCACGTGGAAACTAATTGCCGAGGCAAGAGAAAGCGGCACAGTCGGTATTTTTAGAAAAACAGGTGAAGTGAGATCTGGTCTTGTCGATGAAATTTTGACCCAAATTCCGAAGGAGAAAATTATTTGGGAAGCCCCCTTAAAGGAACAGCAAGTTTGGTTTGTGCAATTGCTTGAAGCGAATGTGAACTTAGGAAATATTGCTCCGAGTGAGGTAATTCCTCTTGAAACTCTTCGACTTGGCTTACGTGGCGACACCTTTGAACGGTATCTAAATAAATGAAACAGTTTTTCAGACTACCAATTTTCTTGCGTGGCCTCGCCATGGGAGCAGCTGATGTAGTGCCCGGAGTGAGTGGCGGCACCATTGCCTTCATTACCGGCATATATGAAGAGCTTATTCTCGCAATTAAAAATCTTGACTTTTCAAAACTCACTCTTCTTCGTAAAGAAGGCCTTGCCGCGTTTTGGAAAGAAATAAATGGAAGTTTTTTACTCAGCCTTGTCCTCGGAATTGGCGTAAGCATCTTATCGCTGGCGAAACTGCTAACCTACTTTTTAGAGAATCACAGCATTTTGTTGTTTGCCTTCTTTTTTGGTCTTATTGTCGCCTCAGCTGTTTACATCGGCAAGCAAATCACAACTTGGAATGCGTGGCACATTGTGGCTTTAGTTGTCAGTGCTGGGGTTGCCTACTATCTCACTTTAATCACTCCCGCTGGAGGCAGTTCATCTTGGTTATACTTGTTTTTATGTGGAGCCATTGCCATTTGCGCCATGATTTTACCCGGAATTTCTGGTGCATTCATTCTACTTCTTTTAGGCCAGTACAATGCCATTATAGAAGCCTTAAAATCTTTTAATTTTGGAATTATTGTACCGGTTGGTTTAGGCGCTATTGTTGGAATCCTGACTTTTTCAAGAATCTTGGCTTGGTTTTTCAATCACTACAAAACCATTACGCTGGCAAGCCTAACAGGTTTTGTTCTCGGCGCATTGAATAAAGTGTGGCCATGGAAAGAAGTGCTCGAAACGTACACTGATAGTCATGGCGATGAGCAACCGCTTGTAGAACAAAGTGTGTTGCCCTCAACATTTACTGATCTTACTGGAGAGCCTAATTTGCTTCTGCCTTCTATTCTGCTGGCGATTGCCGGCTTTGCCATTGTATTTATCTTAGAACGAATTGCAGCATAATGAATATGCGAACTTTCGGACTGTTAGGCTACCCATTGTCTCACTCTTTTTCAAAGACGTATTTCCGAGAGAAATTTGATCGAGAACAAATTACCGATGCAGAATACGTAAATTTTGAAGAAGCTGACTTGCACATGTTTTTGTCGAAAGCCTCAAAAAGAGAAGATTTGAAAGGCTTTAATGTGACAATTCCTTACAAGGAAGGTATTTTGCCCTTCTTAGATTCGATTAGCGATGAAGCGAGTTGGGTTGGCGCGATCAACACGGTGAAACGTGTAGACAACAAATTGATTGGCTACAATACTGATGTGATAGGCTTTAGGGAATCGATTTTGCCGTTGCTAAATTCTTCTCACAGAAAAGCACTAATCTTAGGTACAGGTGGCGCATCAAAGGCAGTAAAATATGTGTTTGATGAACAACAGATTGCTTCGTTGTTTATTTCTCGCCATAAAGAACGAGGACACTTGGTTTATGAACAGTTAACGCCGGAGTTGCTTGGCAATTATACCATCATTGTTAATACAACGCCGCTTGGCACTTATCCGAAAGAAGATGAGGCGCCGCTTATTCCTTATGAAGCGTTATCACCTGACCATGTGGTGTTTGATTTGGTTTACAATCCCGCAAAAACAAAATTCTTACAGGCAGCAGAAGCACAAGGCGCGGCGATTAAGAATGGCTATGAAATGCTTGAGCTGCAAGCTGAAGCCAGTTGGGCTATTTGGAATGAGTAAGGGTTTTCTAGAACCGTTGACTTGCAAGCAAATTCTTTGTTTCTTCCTTGAAAATCAAAGATTTTCTTTTGATTTATTTACTTTCTAAAAATCGGAAAATCGCAAATGATAAATCATATT